>Ga0255344_1000887_pt1 | contig 44037 bp, 39 predicted proteins | sample wastewater_treat_5_FD_192414 | JGI IMG/M metagenome (GOLD analysis project Ga0255344, IMG submission 192414) | Wastewater microbial communities from Lulu Island WWTP, Vancouver, Canada - plant18 | ecosystem: Engineered > WWTP > Wastewater > Unclassified | place: Canada: Vancouver, British...
ACAGATCATTTATTTTGTCAACCCCTTTTCAGAAGTTTTTTCAAAATTTTCTTTTCCGTGGCCTGTCTCTCTGAGACAGCTTTAATATTATATCACTTTCAAAGTCATTTGTCAAGCTTTTTCTCAAAGTTTTTCAAAAAACTTTTTCAGTGACCTCCGCTCCGTAGAGCAGCTTTAATATTGTATCACTTTCACTCGATCTTGTCAAGTGCTTTTTCAAAATTTTCTTTTGAATCTTTTTCGTGATATTTTCCTCTGTCTTCCTAAAACCCTCACGTGCTGCGCCAGCAGGCTTACCGGTTGTGCTCTCGTCCTTGACAGTAATATTATTATATCACCACTTCCAGATAATGTCAAGGAAATAATTCTCAACATCTTTGCGTTAATTGTGTTGAAAACTATCAAAAAAAACAGAAAAGCAGTCACAAATGTGACTGCTCATCGATCTTATTTGTTTTTTTACGAAGCAAGAGCGTACTTTACCATATCGCTGCAGGATGCAACTCTCTCTCCTGTTACACGGGTCGGAGAAGCCGGATAAGCACCCATAAATCTTGATCTATTATTTTCCTGGTATACAACGGACTGAACAACGTAATCCCTGATATATACTTTATAGGAACCGTTCTCAGCAAGGATCCTGTTGATAGCAGCAGTGAATCTTCTGTCGTCTGCATCAGAATGACCTGTATTATCTGCTGCCGGACCGCTGAAGGATCTTCCGCCGTCCCAATATAAATAGAAGTCACCTGTTCCGAGATATCTTTCATCTTCGCTCTGATTTCTCTCGGTAGTAGAATATTTTATAGCCTCAGTCTGAGCTGCATTAAATATGATCTTTGCTCTTGTATTAGCATCAGTCAGTCTCTGCTTATTTATAATTCTATTCCATGCTACGACGATCATTCCTGTCAAAACACCAATGATAGCGATAACAATAACAAGCTCTACGAGTGTAAATCCCTTTTTCACGTGCTTTTTATTATTCATGTTTCCGCACCTCCGAATAAATATGTTCATTTATATTATAGCAAATCATTCACATTTTGTCAATAATAAGCCAAATATTTATAAACAAAGTTTTTGTTTGGATTTTGTGCATTTAGCATATATTGCTATTCCGTGTCTTAGATTCTTTTGTTAATAATAAAGCCCCTGTTTTACCAGGGGCTATTATTATTTATTTGAGTTTAATTAGTTACACTAATCAAGCACCTTTACCGCCGTTGTCAGCAGAAACGAGGTTAAGAGCTTCTTCAAGAGCGTCTTTTGTGTTGTTGTTCTTGAATGACTCATAGTTGGCAGCTGTTACAGCGCCCGCAGGATATGTACCTGTGTACTTTCCATCCTGTGAAGCAGCAGCTGCTACGCAGTTACCCATGTGAACATGGATTGAGTATGCACACTTGTCAACATCGTCCATGTAGTGCTTGATCTTCTCATCGATAAGATCTGTGCCCTTGTCATGAGAGCCGTCAGCAGGCATCTCTCCGCCTTCTTCATCGATCTCAGTCATAGCTGTGTTAGCAGCCTTGTGAACCTGAGCAGCTGTTGAGTTAGCAGCGTTGATCTTGGACTTTCTGATGTAACCAAGCATTGATGGTACGAGGATTGCAGCGAGAACACCGATGATAGCGATAACTACGATGAGCTCAATAAGTGTGAAACCTTTTCTTGTTTTCATAACGAAAACCTCCTTAAAAAATAAAATATAATTTGATTTGTGAAGCCTTCAGCTCCACTCGTTTAATTAGGTTCGGGGATTGTTTTTTAACTCCCTTTCCCTTCCCTGTGATTATAGTATACCACCTTATTCACAAAATGTCAACAGTTTTCTAAAAAAAAATCCACTTTCAAGACGTTTTTTACACCGCTACGGTGAATCGGGGCAAAATTTTTAGTGTTTTCGTCAAACTGCACAACGTTCTGTGAACTTTTTAAATCATTTGACTTGTATTTGTAATATTCATATTTTTTTATACAGTCTGTAAACCGTATTTTCAGCGCCAATTTGCGTTTTTTTATTGCTATTCATCCGTTTTGCTGCCGCTTTCGGAAATAAATCAGCCGCAAATATTACACCTATGTTCACATTTTCGCAAAACTTTCTTGGCCGGCTATTCATATTTATATCATTTGTTATTCTGTTCATTATCTTAGCTAATCTTCCGAGGCTCCTCTATACTATTATAAAAGAAAACCGCTCCCCGAAGGGAACGGTTTATGATCTTTAGCGGAGTCCGCCGCCGGGAGTACCGCCCATCTGTGTGAGATAACGGTAGAATTCCTGCTTATCCTGGCACTTCTCAAGAGCGTCAACCTCGGCAATAATGTTATTTCTAACCATTCTTGCGAGCTCGAAGTCGAGACACATCATGCCCTCAGCCTTACCTGTCTGGATAGTAGACTGGATGAGGTGGATCTTGTTATCACGGATCTGTGCGGATACGGCGTCTGTTACACGGAGGATTTCCATTGCTGCAATACGTCCTGAGCCATCCTTCTTTGGAATAAGTGTCTGAGAGATAACACCAACAAGGTTGTTAGCCAGCTGTGTTCTGATCTGCTGCTGCTGGTGCTCAGGATAAACGTCGATGATACGGTTGATAGTATCAGCTGCGGATGTTGTATGAAGTGTTGACATAACGAGATGTCCTGTTTCAGCGGCTGTTACAGCGGCCTGGATAGTCTCGAAGTCACGCATTTCTCCTACGAGGATTACATCGGGGTCCTCACGGAGAGCAGCTCTCAGAGCAAGTGAGAAGCTGTCAACGTCGGCACCGATCTCTCTCTGGTTAACCATGCAGCGCTTATGCTCGTGCACGTACTCGATAGGATCCTCGATAGTGATGATATGTGCACTCTTGTTCAGGTTAACGTGATCGATCATACCTGCAAGAGTTGTAGATTTACCTGAACCGGTAGGACCTGTTACGAGAACGAGTCCACGGGGACGCATTGCGAATTCAGCAAGAATGCTTGGGAGTCCGAGGTCGTCAAGTGTAGGGATATCATTTCTCAGAAGACGGATAGCGATAGCAGGCTTGCCCTTCTGGAAGTATACGTTTACACGGTGACGGTAGTTGCTTCTTGTAGTGAATGAGAAGTCGGTATCTTTACCGTTGTTGATGTTGGTCTGCTGTTTCTCGTTTGTCATCTGACGAGCGATCTCCATTATCTCCTCAGCGTCCATTTCAGGGTACTGAGTACGCATAGTTCTCAGGTTACCGTTGAGACGTACAACAGGAGCGATCCTGTCTGTGAAGTGAAGGTCGGAACAGCCGAGCACTCTGACCTCGTCAAGAATTTTATGTATATTAATAATTCCCATAGTATTTTCCTCCTATTGATATGTTGCTGAATCGATCATACTGTATATGTTGCTCTTACAAGCTCATCTATCGAGGTCTCGCCTGCCTGAACAAGTTCAGAAGCGTTGTCACGAAGGAGCTTTGTACCCTGTTCCTTAGCTGCCTTCTCGATCTCTTCCTTACCGCCGCCTGCTGCGATGATAGTAGAAACCTTAGAAGTACAGTGGATGATCTCGTGGATAGCGGTTCTTCCTCTGTAACCTGTATTGTTACACTCGTTGCATCCGCATGGCTCATAGATCTGTATAGACTCAGGGATACCCATGAGCTCGTTTTCTTCCTGAGTAGACATTCTTGGTCTCTTGCATGAAGGACAAAGAACCTTAACGAGACGCTGAGCGATAACACCGATAAGTGAAGTTGCAACCATGTATGAAGCTACACCCATATCAACAAGACGGACAACAGTTGAAGCAGCGTCGTTAGTATGGAGGGTCGAAAGAACAAGGTGTCCTGTGATAGCGGCACGGATACCGATATCTGCGGTTTCCGTATCACGCATCTCACCGATCATTACTACGTCAGGGTCCTGACGGAGGATAGAACGGAGGGCAGCTGCGAAAGTCATACCTGCCTTCTGGTTAACCTGACACTGGTTGATACCGTCGATAGCCTTTTCGACAGGGTCCTCAACTGTTACGACGTTTACGTTTGGCTTAGCGATCTCACCGAGAGCCGCATAAAGAGTTGTTGTTTTACCTGAACCGGTAGGTCCTGTTACGAGGATAACTCCGTGAGGAACTCGCAGCATAGACTCGAAGAGTGAATAGTTATAGTCTGACATACCGAGGTCAGTGATCTTACGAAGAGCGATCTGACCTGTTGAAAGAATTCGGATAACGATCTTTTCACCGTGTACCATAGGAAGTGAGGATACACGGACATCAAGAGTGGTACCGTCAACTACCTGAGTGAAACGGCCGTCCTGTGGGATACGCTTTTCAGCGATATTCATACCGCTTATGAGCTTGAAACGTGTTGTAAGAGCGCTGTGAACTGCGCTTGAGATGTTCATAAGTTCAACAAGGTCGCCGTTTACACGGATACGGATTCTTGTATATTTATCGAAAGGCTCGATATGGATATCGGTTGCGTCTGCTCTGAATGAGTTCTCTACGATAGTAGTAGCGAGCTTAACGATAGGAGCACTCTCAACTCTGTCCTTGGACTCTGCGTCAAGGTCACTCATATCACCAAGATCGTTGTTCATTGCAGCGATCTCACCAACCACGCTGTCAACGTTCTGCATTGAGTAGCACTTACCGATCTGCTTGTTGATAGCTGATGTGGTAGCAAGTACAGGAACAGTATCCATACCTGTTGATACCTTGATATCTTCAAGTACGATAAAGTTAACAGGATCATTTGTAGCAACAGTGAGTCGCTTGCCCTGTACATTGATAGCGATTACTGTGTGCTTTCTTGCTAAAGCCTCAGGAACCATCTGAACTGCTTCAGTGTTGATATCGATATTATCAAGATCAACGTACTGAACTCTCAGGTTGCCTGCGAGTGCCTTTGCAAAATTCACTTCAGACATGAAGCCGAGTTCAACGACAACGTCACCGAACTTCTTTGCTCCGTTGGCAGCCTTCTGGGCTTCAAGGACCTTCTGAAGCTGATCAGTTGTGATAAGTCCCTGATTGACTAAGTAGTCACCAATTCTCTCATTTCTCATAACAAACCTCCGCTTTTATTTCCGAATGCACATAATAACTTCATTACCCTGTGCATTCTAAAATTTTACTTGAATTTTCCATAATTTATGTTATAATAAGATTATGTTACTATATTAATATACAGGAGGGTAAAAAACCATGTCAGACGTTTTTGACTTTGCAAACATGCTCCACGACTCATACACAAGTGTGGGGTTCGTCATCATGTTTCTCACCATCGTATTCTTATTCGGCATCGCTATAGGAAGCTTCCTGAATGTCGTCATCATCCGATTGCCGCTGGGTGAATCCATTGTCGGTGTCGGAAGGACGAAAGAGGAAAAGGAAAAAGCTTCTCATTGTATGACCTGCGGTGCCAAGATCAGACCTATTGATCTGATACCTGTTTTCAGCTGGCTCATGCTGAGGGGCAAATGTCACAGCTGCGGAGCTAAGATCTCTCCGAGATACCCCATAGTTGAAGCGCTTAACGGTTTACTTTACGTGCTTACATTCTGGGTTCTTGACATTAATGTTAAATCCATAATAACCTGCCTTCTTATGTCACTCCTTATCGTAGTAGCCTTTATGGACTGGGATACGATGGAGATAAGCGAAGCTGTTCTCGCTATCATATTTCTTCTTGCTGTACCGCTGGCGATCTTCACTGACGATGTTCCTCTCAAGCACCGTATTATCGGAGCATTGATCGTAAGCGTTCCTTTCTTCATTATCGGAGAGGTAAGCAGACCGATCATCAGGAAGAAATTCGGTGAAGATTTCCGTGCTATAGAACTTGGCGATACGCTGCTCATGCTGGCAGCCGGGGCAGTTCTTGGAACACAAGCTATTATCGTTTCAACATTTATTGGTATATTTGCAGCAGCTATAGGCGGTGCTGTAATAAAAGCCGTTACAAAAGATTCAAAGTTTGCCTTTGGACCTTATCTTGCGATCGGGATCGCAGTCGGTTCACTGTGGGGCGACAAGATAGCTGACTGGTACATCAACACGATGTTCGGAAGCAATCTTGAGGCTATTGCAAACTTACTGTAATAAACTTACAAAATTATACAGGACCGAAAAAATCAAAAATAAAGTACAGGCAGCAGCATTTCACTGCTGCCTGTTTCTTTTACTTATCTACGTGGCTGTAATTCATCAGCGAATGAATAAACGATGTAGATATCATTTGATGTGCTTACAGGCTTGGAATCCTGACCTGTAAAGTTAATGAATGAGTTTGTCTTAGGATCAACAGGGAAACCAAAGAAATCATTTGCAGTATCAGTGATGTTAGGAAGTAAATTCGGCTCATCAGTGAATAATGTATTTGTGATATCTCCCTGGAATACGATGTTGTTTGTGCCCTCATCGCCGTCCTTCAGAATATTTCTTCTGATAGGAATATTACGTCTGTAGTTGATGTTAGTAAATGACAATGGAGCAACATTGAGTACAGCAGGACCTTCAAATCTGCCGCCTGATGGTTCTGCGCCGTCATTAACAATGATCGAAATAGCCTGTTCTGCTGAACCTGAAAGCGGGATCTCTCCGTTTTTCTCAGATTCTACATTGTAGAAAGGATCAGTATCAGCATTTCTCTCAATGTTTCCGCCGCCGTCTGTTACAGGAATAAGCTGGCTTGCACCGAGTGCATATCTTACATGATAACTTGAATTATCACCTACAAAGTATGCCGGATTGAGCTCTGCAATTGAAGTTGTATCTGCGCCTGCTGTAATTGTGTTACGGCTTGAATTCGGGAAAGTATAAGCTGTTGTGTGAATTCCGCCTGTTGAGTTATCAAGACGCATTACATAGATGATACCTCTTGCAAAAACGGTATTTCCGTTTGTTCCGTCGGTAGTACCGAAGCAGATATGGTTGTAATAAGCGTTCTTGAACTGTCTTACTGTTGTAGGAATATCGTTTGCTCTGGAGTCTGTCGAATCGAAGATCCATGCATTATCAGCATATTCCAGTGTACGCTGAAGGTAATTTTCAACGTTGTTTGCGATAGAATATGTACTATCGCTGAGCTTTGTTCTCTTTGCAATGCTGGATGCAGGTCCTGTCATTGACATTACGCCAACGAGCAGGATCGACATTACAGCCATTACTACTACCAGTTCAACAAGAGTAAAGCCTTTTTTCATTTTTTTCAATGAGATCTCCTCCTCTTGCCTTATGGTGTTTCAGGAAGTGTTTCAAGGAACTGAAGATTCAGGCTTGCATTATCTGAATTAGGATCCAGATGTGTATCCTTATCTCCTGTTACGGCTGCTTCCGTATTATGTTTTCTCAGGTTGATAGTACAGGATGGATTATCATTCTGTGTCTCAGCCCTTGTAGTATGATCATACCACTTATTGTTTGCTACGTGCATTGAAAATGTCATGTCAAGATCTTCGGTACTGAATTTTTCATCACCTGTAGAAGGGTCAATTGTGATCTTGTTAGCTGCATATGGTGTTTCCTGAACCAGCTTGTTTTTCATATTGTTGGCAGCTCTTGTAGTTCTGTCAACGTGTGTACCAACACCGACAAGGACGCCGGCCATTAAAGCAAAGACAGCGATGGATATGATCATCTCATAAAGAGTCATACCTTTTAAGTTCTTTTTAACTTTTTTCATTTCACTATCCCTCCTTATGAAGCAAGCATATATAACAGTGAGTAGTTACCTACTGCTGTTGGAACTGTTATTCCGAGAGGATCAGTTGCACCTGAAGATGAACCTGCTGCTGTGTAGTAGTTTACGAAGTCGTTCTGGAAATCCATATCAGCAAAGATAGCGTTACCTACCAGTGACGGATACTTCAGACCGCCCTTTAACCTAGTGCCTGATGGACTTATCATATCTCCGCCGGCTGTAAGAGTGTTGCCTGATTCATCGTGGTAAGTTGCCTTGATAGATTTACCCTGGACGTTGCCCTTGAATACTGATGCAGGCATCTTGAATGAACCAACTACGAGACAGTTGTTATGAAGTTCAAATACAGAATCCTGATAACCGTAGAAGATGATTCCCCAGTCCTCAGTATAATCGAAATCAACATTGTCCTTATACTTACTTGGTCTGATAGCTGAATTGTAAACATCAAGTCTGCCCTTTACGATGAAGTGAACATTACCTGATGAAGGACCTGCTGTCTCTACGATCATATCTTTGTTGAGTGATACATTGTCAAGAACAATATGCATATCACCATGAGGTTCAATAACGAGCTCATCGTTAACGTTGCCTGAGATCACGCAGTCGCCTGTGATCTTGTCACCTGTCCATACAGTTGTGTCGTTTGTCTTGGTACCGTTTTCGTATGCCTTTGTTGTAGGAGCATTCGGGAACGATGTAGGATAAGAATTCGGATTGATCGTACCGTTAGGATTAAGTCCGAGTGCGTGTCTTGCTTCGCTTACGTTTGTGATGATCTTTGTAGAAGGTTCTACATAGAATTCACCTGAAGCATCTGTGTATCCGTAGATCTTTTCTCTCTGCATATCAGAAGGATAGATCTCTGTGATACCATCAGGAAGACTTGTGTTAACTTCTACAGGAGCAGCTGTTGTTGCAGCTACAGTTGTAGTTGTTTCAGTAGCAGCTGTTGTCACAGGAGCTGTTTCCTTTGTATCAGGCTCGTCATCTTCCTTGAAGTTGTTAGGATCACCGCCGATATAGTGGATATATCTTGCTGTGCCCCATTCAGTTGATCTTGTGCCGTCGATATTTGCTCTGATGTAATGCTCTTCGATCACATCAAGAGTATCGATATAAGACTGTGTCCAGATCTGACCTTCATCATTGTTGTAGAAATACTTTTCACCCTGTACAGCAGGAACACCGCAGGTATAGATGGTTCTGTCATCTCTTACCCTCGGCTCACCGAAATAGTGATCTGAAGAACCGTCAAACTCATTGAACGGAACCTCTACTTCACCTACATAAGGTGTGTCAGAAAGGTAATCATGAATTGTAGTAAGATCATTCTGAACATCTTCATATGCGCTTGCATTATTGTTGATGTTGTAGATGATATCTCCGAACATACCCGGCTCATAATTTTCCTTCCAGAAATAGTAACGGGCAGTTGTAGTATCATCATCGATTGAAAGCTGATTGCCTAATGCATCATATGCATTACCGTCAGCATCACGGTGTTCATCCGGAACCCACTTTAAGTAGTCGATAGCACCATATGCATTAGGTGCAACTTCTTCAAGTGCGAATGGATCGACCTTACCGGCAGGAACGAAGAAGTTCTCTCTTGTTACGTTGCCGTTTTCGTCTGCGTCCTCTATTACAGGACCCTGTGTTTCGTTGATAAAGTCATCAACCTTAACACCGCCCTGAGAATAGTCGCTCTTACCGGTACCGCCTGTGCAGTAGATTCCGCCTGTAGCCTGAACCCTATCCTGTCCTGTAAGTGTTCCGCCAACTATAAGACGGCCTCCAACTTTGAGATTATTTGTTACTGTGCAGTCACCTTCAACTCTTACATCGCCGCCGATGTTGGCTTCACCTATCTTAAGATTGCCCTTACAGAAGATGCTGCCGCCCACATCATATCCTGATGCGTTTGTTCCGTTTGCAACTGAATAAGCCCACTTATTAAGATATGAGTTACCTGAAAGACCGATAACGTTATCGCCCTTAGTAACCTGAACAGGGTTTTCCTGTGGATTTGGCGGATAGCCGTTACCGCCTGTATATACTGTATACTTTACATCAGGATCATAAGTATCCATAAGGTAAAGATTGGTTGATGACATCATTACCTGCTTTTGATCAGCATTCATAGTTCCGACAAAAAAATTGAACGGCGCACCATTTCCTCTTACATCATTGATATACATCTGTGAACTGAGATACAGTGCACCATCGATATAGACATAAGGTACTTCCTTATTTGTCCATGTACCTCCCTCCGGTGGGTCATAGTCAATAAAGACGAACTTATCGTTTCCTAATGCAAGGCTGCCGTTAATTACAGTCTGTGAATAAGGAAGTGTCGGTGCTACCGGATTGCCGTCTGCATCATGCAGGTCAGGCTTTCTTATATTAATGTGTGAAGAATCTGTTTTCCATACAAGACTACTATTGATAAAAGTAAGTGTTGTATCGATATCCATGTTGTTTCTCATCAAGTTTACTTCATCGCCTTCTACATGACCGAGAGCAACACCGAGACCGCCTGTTACATTTTCACCGGCAGGGAATGATTCAGCACCAACGAGCTGAATACCCTTTACCTGAGGTGAGCTTGATGTAGTATGAGCGGATCTGTCGCCTCTCTTTGCGAGATAAGCTACAACTGTTTCTTCTTCACGACCTACTCTGACGGTTGCTGTGATCTTTACTCTTGCGAGCTTGACCCAACTTGCGTTTGATGCATCCATAGAAGCGTCACCAAGCTGATGACCGTCATTATCCATGTAAATGTAGTCGTTTCCATCAGTACTTTCTACTGATATTACACCTTCCTGCCATGCTCCTGACTGGTCATAACAGCCGATGGTACCGATCGATGAATCATCGATCTCTACTCTCGGATATATAACTGAGCCTGCAGATTCTGACAGGTTGTAAACTGCAGCTGCAATACCGGGTTCTCTACTCATAGCATTAGTAAAGTTCTCGATCGTCGCACGAGCCGTATATGACGCCTGAGACGTTGAATACGACTTATGCGCACGGTTATTTGAAGCAGATGCAAGTGTGAGTGTACCTACAAGGAAGAGTATCAACAACGCCATTACAGAGACGGTGGTAAACAATACCGTTCCTTGCAGGTTCCTCTTTTTCCTTTTTTTCATTTTCTCTAACCGCCTTTCCAGTTATGGTTTTTCTCTCAATAACTATAGCGAAGTTATAACCTTAGTTAGCTGCTGGAGGAATAGTTTCTGTATCTGGCTCTGGCATTGCGTAGATTGAATAAGCTGTGATTACGATCTTTGCATCGGAAGTATTTGTGATCTCCTGACCATCTATAGTTACAGATGTCTGAGCCTCAGGCTGCTCTGCCGGAACTTCCTGGCCTTCTTCTGCCGGCTGTTCGCCTTCTCCTTCTGCAGGAGTCTCCTCAGGCTGAGGTGCAACAGCTTCTACGATCTGCTGACCCTTCTTCTGAAGTTCTTCGATAGCGTCCTTACCGAATGAGTAATCGCTGATGCTTACCTCATTTACGAGGAGAGCCTTGTTATACTCCTTGATAGCTTTGAGATAATTCCAGATATCTTCCTTGGTACCGTTAACTCTAACTCCATACTTAGTCTGGTATAATTCTTCCACCTGTCTCTCAGACAGTGAAACTTCTTCTGCGTGCTCGCCGTCATACTGCTCCTGGAGGTTGCCGTTGATATCGGCCTGTTCACGCAGATCCTTACCCGGATCGTCGCTCTCATGATAATAGTAATCGAGATCTTCTACTTCAGGTGCCTCTACCTCAAGTGCGAGTATCTTTACATTGTTTTCATCTGCATACTGCTGCAGAACCTTATCAAGCTTGATCGGGTGATTAACATCGTTGATCGGAACGAAAATTTCTGTTATCTTATTTGTGTCATCGTAGATCTCTTTGATCTTTTCCTGAAGAGGTTTGATCTGAGCGATCTTTCTGTCAACTTCTTCTTTCTGTTCCTGAAGTTCTTCGAGCTTCAGCTTATTGTCGTTGAGCTTCTGGGTCTTTGGCTTGACCAGCCACAGAAAACCTACGAAAAGTATTGCAATTGCTATAAATACTGCTAATATGATCTTTTCTCTGTATGCAAGTTTCATTATTCAGCTTCCTCCTCTGTACTATTTTCACTTTCAGGATGGTAAGCACTCTCATTCGGAGCGAGCTCCATAGTTACATCGAATGTTACCTTTGTATGAGCTTCAACCTCTGCATCGCTGACCTGTACCTTGTCAAGCTTGAGGGTGTAACCGCCGTATCCTGCAGCCTGGAATTCCTTATTCTTGAGAAGATTCTCTACATAATCAGCAGGAAGCTTCTGGGCCATCTGCTCATCAACTGCGTCACACTCAACTGCAAACTTGAGTATACCGTCAGCGTACTGAGGAGCCTTGATCTTATAGTTTTCGATCTCATACTGTTCTGCTGTCTCTGCGAGAGCTGATTCGAGGAGATCATACTTTTCGCCATCGATAACTGCCTGTGATAAGTAAGCATCGTGGCTGTTGTTCATTCTGTCATAGTATACTCTTGCTCTGTCTCTGAGTTCGAGGAGGTGTTCCTGCTGTCTGAGCTTGCCCTGAGTATCTTCACTGTTGATATACTCCTGGATCTCGACGATATCATTTTCTACAGCCTTGTTTCTGATAGACTGGATAGCATAAGCACCGCCTGCGATAAGGATAGAACCTACGAGAGCACCGATGATAGCGTAGTTGCCTGCGTTGTCATCTCTTACCTTGTGCTTGATAGTTGTTCCAAGATCTGTCTCAAGGAGGTTGATCTTCTCGATATCCTTATTTCTCTTGAACATAGCGCCGATAGCGTTTGCATAGAGTGAGAATTCGAGGTTTTCGTGTCCGTGGATCTGTGGAGGAACATTGATAAGGCTTGTTTTCAGATCGAGCTTTTCAAGTTCGTCTGTAAGTCTTACATACTCATGTGTATCTCCGTAGAAGATAACGTTCTCAATAGCCTCACCTGTGTTACGGCTTCTGTGGAACTGGAGCATACGGAAGATATTCTCGTTTACAGCTTCAAATACATAGTCATCTGAGTAACCATAGTCAGCAGCGTCGATGGAAGCGAAACGTGAGAATGAGAGCTGTCCCTGCTCATAGAGGTTAAGTGAGATAAAGTTGTTATCTATCTGAACTGCAAGCAGAGGCATCTTTGACTTGATCTTTGTATCAGCCAGAAGAACCTTTGTAATACAGTTACAGCCGATCATTACTGATGTGAGGTTGATGCCGAGAAGCTTGAATACTTCTCTGTAGCTGTTAACGATCTCATAAGGGCAAGCTGTAGCGAGGATCTTGTATGAAAGCTCGCTTGCCTCAGGACCCGCATCACCTACTACGATGTAGGAAACGCTGTAGGAATCATCGAGGTTGAGTTCCTGCTGCATCTGAAGTCTTACGACTTTCTGAAGTTCCTGGCCCTTTACCTTTGGAACGATCATTTCCTTGAATATTGTAAGGTTGGATGAGATCGAAACGATTGCCTCTTTATCAGGCATCTTGTTCATCTTACGAACATTATTAATAAGTGTTGCAACGTTTGGAACATCTCTAACGTGACCGTTAACGATAAGACCTTCTTCAACGTTGATCGTTGCAGCGGAACTGATCTTGATCTTTCCGCTTGCCTCCGTGCCCTTAACTACACGTATATTTCTATCGGTTATATCAAATGAAAGCATTTATTCTTTCCACCTTTCCATATTATTCGTTTTCGAGGCTCTCGAAGGAACCGTAGAGTGCAGGGTAGATACCGATAACTACCATAGCGATGATAACGCCCATGAAGATGATGAGTATAGGATCTACCATGCTTACGAGTCTCTGTACAGCTGAGTCAGATTCTTCCTCGTAGTAGTCAGCAGTCTTTTCAAGGATAGTATCCAGAGCACCAGCTTCCTCACCGACGTAGATAACTGAGCAGAACATAGGCTCAAATATCTCTGTTCTTGTGATAGCAGCTGAGAGGGATTCACCCTGTTTTACTTCGTCGATAACGCCTTCAAACTTCTGATCAACGTAGCTGTTTCCGAGGATACGTGATGCCTTTTCGAGACATTCAACCATCGGGATACCGCTTGAGTAAAGGTTTGAGAGGGTACGTCCGAAACGTCCTGTATAGATCTTTGTGATGAGAGGACCAAAACCGGGGCCCTTGATAAGCATTCTGTCGAACTTCAGTCTCAGGTCAGGTACCTTCAGTGCATATCTTACAGCAAATACTATAGCTACTACAATTGCAATGAGTATGTACCAACGGTGGATGAGGAAGTTACTGATAGCCTGCATAACCTTTGTAAGGAAAGGCATTGTTGACGGATCATCATACATTCCGAGGAAGGCAGGCATGATCTTGATAAACAGGAAGAGAACGATTACGATACAAAGTCCGAGAAGTATGATAGGGTATACCATAGCTCCCTTGATTGTATTCTTCAGTTTGTTTTCCTTTGCGTAGTGATCGGACATTCTCTGCATGATGATATCCAGCGAACCGCTCGATTCACCTGCGCCGACCATTGAGATGAGGAAGTCGGGGAAAGAACCCGCATGCATCTCAAGTGTTGATGAGAAGGATTCACCCTTCTGCACGTTTTCGTAGACATCCTGCCATATAGCTCTGGCTTTTTCATTTTCCTGCTCTTTTGTCAGAATGTCGATCGCTTTTACAAGAGTGAGTCCCGAAGTAAGCATCGCACTCAGCTGTCTGCAGCAGAATGCAAGCTCCTTAGTGTTAAACTTGTACAACGATTTTCCGTCTCCTGAAGCGCTTTCCGAATAGTCCTTTACGAGCAGACCCTTTTCCTTGATTTTCTGCATGAATTCCTGCTCGTTTTCGGCATTGATAACGCCCTTGACATTTTTATGCCTTGCGTCCTGGGCGATATAGGAATAACTCTTCATAAAACCACCTCCATAATTATTTACTTGAATGATCGTTTCTCACTGCCTTAATAATAACAATTATAACATTTTAATCGTTACTTTTCAATCGTTTTTTTGACATAAATAATCAGCCGTTTTTTATCAATTATCACCAACTTATATACCAGCAGTAAAAATGATCTTTACAAAGCCCGATTATTCTACAAATTTCAAATCTAAAGACAGCACAAATCACAGCAATGATGTGCCATCGCTGTAGATTGTTAAACTTATACAAATATTATATCACACTTACTTTGAAATTGCAACATATAAGCGTAATTTTTTCTTATATTTTAAAGAATTGTTAACTCTTGCAAATCGTCAACCCTGAATTTATGCATTTTGACTGTTTACCGCCTATATTAATGGCCATAATATAGTATACAATTATAATATATAATATATTATCACTATTAGACAAATATAACTTTTTACAGTTGAAAAAAAGTCCCTGCCGTTTACGGCAGGGAAAAATCAAAGAGAGAGTTATTTGTCAGTTCTTTTTGCCTTGGCTGATACTGCTGCACCTGCCAGAGCAATAAAGATAATTGAGATTAACATAACGTTGTGGTTGCTGTCACCTGTCTTTGGTGAGTCCTGATCGTTAGCCTTAGCAGCGGTCTTTGCCTCTGCCTTTACAGGCTTGCTCTCAGTTACATTGATCTCTACATCCTTGGTAACGCTTGATACCTTCTTGTAACTTACTGCGTTGCCTGCAACGTCAGCAAATACCTGCTGGAGATCATCAGCCTTGTTTGCTTCTGCATAGTTTGATTCATAGCTTGCGATATCCTTGAGGTACTTTCTTCCGAAAGCAAGATCATCACCTGAAAGTGTGTGGAAGAAACCGAGTGTGTATATCTCATAATCCTTCTTGATATCCTCTGCTATTGCGTATGCAGCGTTTGCATATGCATAGTCGTAATATTCATCAAATGTGTACTTGCCTGTTGTTGACTGCTCACCGCCGTAAGGGTTTCCATCCGAACAGATAACGATGTTTCTTACTGCATCTGCGCTGACCTTACTGAGAAGCTCAGCTGCTTTTCTGAGTGCGTCGGAGTAGTTTGTACTTCCGTTATCAGTTGTTTGATCAATAGCTGCCTTGAGCTTGGTAAGATCATTTGTGAAGTTGGTAAGTACCTCTGTCTCACTGTCAAGTGTGATCACAGCAAACTTATGGTTGGAATTCTTATCGTTGCCGATAGTATCCTGACAGAACTTATTTGCTGCTTCTCTCTGTGCCTTTATAGGCTCACCGTACATACTTCCTGATGTATCAAGAATAAGTACAGTATACGTTTCTAATGCCTTGTCATTTACTACCGGTATAACTGCGTCAGCAACAACAGAAATAATTGCCTGACCCGGCTTATGAGCTGTAACTACACCGTTTTCATCAACTGTAGCAACTGACTCATCACTGCTGCTGTATCTGAGGACCAGTTCATCAGTAGCATTTAAAGGATCTTTCTTTATCTCGATCTTATACTTTCTGCCTGATTCTACATCCTGCTTTGTAGCGTTGATAACAACATCCTTAACAGCTATTCTGTTCGGATCCGCAGGAACTACTGCTGTAGTAGTTGTCTCTGCTGCTGTTGTTGTTTCGCCTTCGGCAGTTGTGGTATCAGTGCCTGTTGTGGTTTCAGCAGCTGTTGTAGTTGTTGTTTCAGCATCTGTAGTTACTGTTGCTGAAGTTGTTACAACATCTCCGCTTGCAGGTGCTGCAAGGAGGGGAGCTGCATCATCCGCCGCCATAACAACTTCCGTCTCAGGAAGAGATACTTCCTCAGCTGAAGCAGATGCTGCGGCGACCGGCATTGTGGCAAGGAACATTGCGCATACCAGTGCCTTGAACAAATTCTTCATTCGATCACCTTAATCCCTTTTGATATTTGCCATTCCTAAGAACGGCATATAGAAATTATATCATGTTGATTCATTAAAATCAAGAAAATAATTCATTTTTTGGAATATCTGAATTTTTCATTTAACTCTTACACTTGCCTCAAAGAAACATTGTTTTAATTTGTGCAAAACCACACCAAAAGCGCATCAAATGATAGTCAGCCTATCAGGATTTGCCTGTATTTCGAGGTTTTTGTCACTCTCCGCACAAAAGGAAAACGGACGCAAAAGCGTCCGTCTTCCTTCGTCTTCAAGGTATATCAGCACCTGCAAATGCAGGTTGTCGGCTTATTTTATAAGCATCTTTCTCAGTGCGATAAGATCGAATGTATCGGTAAGTCCATCCTCGATAACATCGGCAGGCTTTATATCCACCTTTTTGCCGTGGAGGAACTGACTGAGGATAACAAGATCAGCAGTATCAGTCTTGCCGTCGCCGTTGTAATCGCCCTTCACCTTTGTATTGGCAGGCTGCTGAGTTGTTGTCGTTGAACTTGCTTCGCCTGAGTAAACTGCTCTTACAGTCACATCGCCGCTGAGCGGGATCTCCAGTTCGTCAGACTTCAGCTTGCTGCTGTCGATATCAGCGCCTGTAACTTCCCAATGATCGAATGTGCTGCCTTCATTTGCAACAGCCTTTACTGTTACAGGGAAGTCAGTGAAGTATTCGCCGCTCCATGATGAAAGACCGTCAAGAGTGAGAGTATTCACGCAAACCGTTCCCTTGTCAGCGCTGTTGCTGATACTGAGGTTGGCAAGATTTCCTGTAAGCTTCAGAGCCTGTTTCATGTTCTGGGTGACGTACTGCTCTCTGCCCTTATAGAAGTTTGTGATGGTGTTATACTCATTATTCAGCTTTTCCTCGCCTCTCTGACCGCTCTGGCTGTCTGAGAAGAAACGCTCGTATGTGTCGAGGATCTGCTGTTTGTAGGTGTTCTTGTAATGCTCTATAACAGGAGTTACCTTCTCGGGATCGAAGTTGTAGTTTGCAAGATCCATCATGGTAAGCTCGAACTGCTTGCGGAAATCGTCGTTCTTCAGCAGGTTGTTGAACAATCTGCTCATTGAGTCATTGTTCATTGAAATTCTGCTGAAAGGATTGCTGTTCACATTATTATTGGCGCTGTTGTAGAGGCCCTGTCCCGATTCTGTATCAAAGAGTACCATTCTCCACTTGCCGTCTGCGTATGGATTTGTCTCGTCAAGAGCATTTGTCTTCCATGCAGCAAGATTGTTCTGCGGCCAGTCTGAATTTGACCAGTAGATCTGTGCTGTAAAGTAGTCAACAAAGCTGCGGATGTCGAACTTCTCGCAGAACTGTGAGTAGTTTGAAGCGTTGGTCATATCAGCAGAAGCGAACTGGCTGATAAGACTGTTCCACTCGTTGAAATCGGCCTCTGTGCCTTCCTCAAGTTCATCATTTTTGACTATGACAACATCGCTCTTCTTGATGCCGTAGTGTGAACTGATATAGTCATCGCTGACCTTTTCTGTTAACTGGTAAACTCCCCAGAATTCGCCGTCGATGAAGAGTACGCACTCGCTCATTGCCTGATGTGCAAAGGCTCTGTCTGCAACGAGACTCTGGTTTATAGTATCACGGAAGTAAGCCGCACCTACGTCATTACCGCCGTTTCTGATGGTCACGCTGTCGAAAGTCTTGATCTTCTTGCCGTTCTTTGCCTTGGTAGCAGTGCCGTCGAAGAAATCGTACTCCAGTTCAGCCTTGCCGTAATCCATACGAGCGATGATGTTGAAGCTTTTCTGTACAGCGTTACGTGAGTAAGCGCCCTTTATGCGGATTCCCACGTTCTGGTCAACCACTTTTTCGCCGTTCTCGAAAAGCTCAAATGAAGCCTCACGCTCCCAGTCTATGCCCTTCTGTGTGAAGTTGGCGTTGACCTTGAACATATCAGCGGCATTGAAGTTGCCCCAGTTGCCGCCGCCCCACGGATTTGCAGGCTCATCTGCATTTATCTGTAAACCACCCCATATATTATTGCGGTTTCCGCCGGGCTGTGCAGGATCATTCTGTTCCTGACCGGGTTGGTTCGGCTGGTTTGGCTGTACAGGCTGCTGCCATCCCCATCCGGGATTCTGCTGGCCGCCGCCCTGATTGTATGTATTTCCCAGTACATAGATACCCTTTTCCGCATCGAAAAGGTTGTCGGGATCTGTTACAAGTGAGACTACCTTCATGCTTTTGTAATAAGAAGAAGCGGTAGTTCCGACGAAATATGTCTTTGTAGCAACAGGACTTATCCTGCCCTGCGAATCAACAGCTATGGCACGAACAACTGCTGCCTTGTCGATAAGTTCCTTCGGAGCGGCAACGTTGTTTGTGGAGATATCCCTTCTCATGCTGAGACGGTTCTCTGTATTTGTCATATCGTCGATCCTGATGGGAGCGGTATACTGATCCGATTCTGTAGTAGGATCGCTTCCGTCAGTTGTGTAGTAAACAGTAGTACCCTGCGGTACTGATATAGTAAGGTCAAAGCTGCTGTTGTAGAAGCCGCTTTCCTGTGAAAATTCCGGTTTCTTTACTGCATTGCTGCCCTCGGGAGCGGTATTTGCAGCCTTTGGAGTAGCGCTCAGCACGAAGAATTCACTTGCGCCGTCGGGGTAGCGTCCGAAAGAAGCATCCGAAGCCAGCGGATCAACTGTTACATTGTCAGCAGCACCGCCTTTATCGGTAAGTATAAGAGTCTCTCCGCTTGCAGAAAGTCCGAAGGGAGCGATAGATGTATTGTTAAGTCCTGCATCACCGTCGCAGAAGACAATGATATGTCCGTTAGCAGGAACAGAAGTGCCCTGCGGGAAAGTGAAGCGGTAAGGATTTGAGTCCTTGTCGGAAAGTCCCCATCCGCTGATATCAACAGCAGATGACGAACTGTTGAAAATTTCCACCCAATCGTAGAAGCCTCCGTCGGGGGCAGGATAGGTGGTGTTCTTTGTACAAACCTCATTGATAGTAATGCTGCCTGCTGCCGATACCGGGACAGCAGGAATGAGCCCTGCAAGCACAGCAAAGCTGAACACGCCTGCAGCGGTCCTTTTGAAAAATTTTTTCATGTTTTTCCCTCACATTCATTTTAATATTCCCATTTCCGTTCTCTGTATTTATCATTTTCTCCATTCTGATTGTTTTTATATTTATCATCCTCAGATCAGTTAAACACGAGAAAATGAACATAGTTTTCTGTAATTCTCTATTATGAGTATAACACCCTGACGAAAAAAAGTCAACAGATTCCGCTTAAATCAGCAAAAATTGAGGATTACGCAAATCTTGCTGTTGCTCAGGAGGAGCATTATCCATATCAAAAAAGAGCCTGCGGATCTCTCCGACAGGCTCCCCTCCGCTTTATTTAAGTTCCTCGTTCACAGTCTGTGTGATATTGGGCTTTCCGCCCTCCTCAACAGGAGTCTGGTTCGGAACAAGACGCTCTGCATTCGGATCATACTTGAGTATGAGTTCCTTGACCTTTTCATCTCTTGTAAGATTATAGGTCATCTTCATTGCCTGAAGAGCGTTCGGGATGTCCTTCTCACCGAGGTAGTGAACCGAAAGCTGTGCACAAACAGATACTACGTCCTCGTTAGGGCCGAATTCGATATCATACTTCTTCATTGCCTCAACGATCTGCTCACGCTCAGGACGTACTATCGGACTGCCTTTCTTGTTGGCAAGTGCCTGCATTTCGTAAGGTATCATAGGATGAGGTGCGAAAATAACACTTGCTGTATAGAAAGCAGCAGCGTCATCGTACTCGCCCATGTCTGTAAGGATGTATCCCATATTAGCGTAGCATCTTGCGATAGCTACAGGTGAAGAAGCGAGTTCGAGAGTTTTCTTTGTGGTCTCGATGACCTGACGCTTGTTCTTGAGAAGCTTGTACACCTCTGCAAGTTCAAAGTAAGGTCCGCAGTCCACAGGATTGTACTCTATTGCCTTTTCAAGTACAGGTATAGCGTCAAGAGGCGAACCTGTCTCTACTAACAGATAAGCATAAGAAGTGATATACTCTGCGAAATCGAAAGGAGTACGGTTCAGCACCTGCTCAGGCTTGAACTTGAGCTGGTAGAAATTATCCTCAAAAGGATTTCTCAGCGATACGAACTTTGACTTTTCAGTCTGAGGATAATCAGTGATTATCTTCTTATAGAGCTTTTCAGCTATCGGCTTTGCTTCGGTGATCTTCTTATCGTTGATAAGCTTTACAACTTCATCATATATCTCGTTGAGCGGTCTGCCGTCGATCTGAGTAAGTCTCTCTATCTCGTCCTTCTGGTTCTGAGGCATATTCTCAAGTATGAGCGTACCGGCGGCTTCGATGCCCTCAGCGTTGCCCTCCTTGATGAATCGCTCTGTTTCCTTTTTCAGGAATGCCGCATTCTCTTCGGGAGAATCACCCAGTTTGCTTCTGAGTTCTTCAAGTATATCTTTCTTTGCCATGGAATAGTCCTCGTTTCTATTTATTATGGTATTATGCCAAGCGCCGCAAAGCCAGTGCTTCAGGTCTTGCGGCGCTGTTTTATATAGTTGTGTCAGGGGATCAATATCCGCCTCTCTTAGCCATTTCCTTCTTGAATTTAGCTTCGATCTTCTCCTGCTTCTTGTAAGCCTTGAGTTCTGACTTAGTCATAGCACGGGGATCTCTCTGCTGCTGTGAAGGTGTATTTCTGAACTGAGGAGGTACAGGTCTGCGGTTAGCCTGAGCTGTAGGTCCCTTGTATTCGCTGAATGCTGTAACTGTCTTTTCCTTCTGAGCTTCTGCCTGAGCAGCAAGAAGTCTCTGCTTTGCCGAGTCGTCGCCCATTGTGGAGAGAACGTCCTCAACCGATGAAAGGATAGGAGTATTTGCTCTCAGACCCTGTGTATCGATAAGGTTCTTGTCTGCGTACTCCTTGGAGCTTGCGATAGCATTGATGAATGCCTGTGAAGTCTGCTTAGCATGAGGATGAACAGCGATCTTTGATACGTTTGCCTTCGGAGTGCCTGTATAGGCAACGGGACGGCGTGGTACAACGGGTCTTGGCTGAACAGGCCGAGAAGCGAAGTTCTGCTGAACGGGAGCAGGTGCAGGCTGTCCTTCGACAGGAGCGTAGATAGGCTGACCGTTGGGATCAAGACCTGTCATTCTCATCTGTATGTAGTTATAGACAGGCTGGCCGTTCTGGTCATAACCTGCAAGCTGCGGAACAGAGATGATCTGAGGATGCTCGGGAGCTGCCTGCTGAACAGGTGCTGCCTGAGGCTGTACAGGAGCGGGCTGCTCCATTGTCTGCTGAGGTGCAGCGCTGATCTCCTCAGGCTCCTCCTTGAAGAGGTCTGCCTTTGGTGCAGGAGCAGAAGGAGCTGTCGGTACCTCGGGGATATCGAACAGATCGTCAAGTCCGAGAACTTCGGGCTTGTCATTTGAAACTGAAGGTATCTCAGCTGTGATGTCCTCGAATACGGGAGCTGCATTCTGTACGGGAGCAGCGATGTCATCTATAACAGGTGCGCTCGGAACAGGAGCGATATCCTCGAATACGGGAGCGCTGTTCATTCCGTAAGGAGCAGATGGCTGAGGTACTGAAATATCGTCTAAAACAGGAGGAGCTGCTGGTGTGCTCTGCTGAGGTGCAGGCTGCGGAACTCCGCCGAATATCTGGTCTGCAACAGAATCCCACTGATTAGCATTGCCCATGCCCTGTGCAGGCTGTGGTGCAGGTGCAGCTGAGAATCCGTTGTCAGCAGGTGCATTATTGCTGAAAGCAGGTGAAACAGGTACGCCCTGTGAAGCAACATTTTCTACAGAGAACATAGAGAGTATGTCGTCAACATTGTCGATAACAGGGGACTGTGCAGGCTGCGGTGCAGGCTGAACGGGCTGCTGCATCATTGGCTGAGGTGCAGGCTGTGCAGGTGTATTTGCTGAAGGTACAGCGAACTGTGCAAGGAAATCATCCTGGACAGCAGGCTTTTCTTCTGTTTCGGGCTTCTGGAAAGCGAACTGTGATGCGAAATCATCCTGCTTCGGCTCTTCAGCGACAGGCTTGTTGATAGCAAATGCTGCAAGGCTGTTGTCGATAGCAATGCCTGTTCCCGGGATAGTCTTTGCAGGCTCGGGCTGAGGCTGAGGCTGAACAGGCTGAGTATTCTGCACGGGAGGAGCCTGTGGAGCAGGCTGGTTAGTTCCGGCAGGAGGAAGTCCGTATCTTGCTCTCTGCTCATCCTGACGGATCTGCTCGGGTGAACGTGTTATCTTTGCTGTGGTATTGCCGAGCGGAACGATACCCTCATCGTCCATGCCCATTTTTGCACGCTGCTTCTCTTCCTTGAGAAGACGTGACATTTCTTTCTTGTCGGCTTTTATCATTTTCTTTGCAAGGCTTGCCTTGCACTTTTCACAGGTGATCTCCTTCAGGTCGGTCATTCTTCCGATCCTTCTGTAAACTGTGACATTCTCGCCTCTGAGCAGGTTGATACCGCAGCCGGTCTTTTTGTTGTTGTCGGTTCCGTGTACTTCCTTGCTGTTTGAAGCAGTTACCAATGTGATATCCATAATCCTCTCCCAACTTGCGGCGGTGCCGCATTTCCGCTTTTCGGCAGCGGAAAGCCGATTTCACGGGTCGCATATCAGCCCTGAAAGTCGGGCATAAGCATGGGAAGCGGTTATACGGTGCAGCTGAAGGCACTGTGTATAATGAGAGCCGCTCGTTCACGCATTATCTTATGCGATTATTCACACTAATATTATACATGATATTTCAAAAAAAATCAACACCTTCTCAAAAAATTCCACGAAAAATTATACCCATTTTAAAATTTTCAGTAAAAATAACAAATCGTTATTGATTTTTTTGTCAAAAACAGCACAGCATTGTGAACCGTTAATGTATACATCATATGTTTTTCACGTTTTTCCTCCACTTAATGTCGATTTTTCATACCTTTCCGTTCACTGGTAAAATGCACAAATTCACAGCGAAAAGAAAGTGATTTTCCAAAACCGCAAAAATTATTGAGAAAATAATCATTTTTCTCTTGCATTATCTGCTGATTTGTTGTATTATTAATAGTGTATTGGTTTGTGAAATACAGACCCAACTTCTTAAAGGAGGAATAATGTGAAACTCGTTTCAGTAGTAGTACCGTGCTATAATGAACAGGAAGTTCTCCCCATGTTCTATGAGGAGATAACAAAGGTCACAGGACAGATGTCAAAAACCTATCCCGAACTCACTTTTGAATACCTCTTCATCAACGACGGTTCAAAGGACAAGACTCTTGAGATACTCCGCTCTCTCGCGGAAAATGACAGCAGAGTCAGATATATCTCATTTTCAAGAAATTTCGGTAAGGAATCAGGTATGTACGCAGGCCTGAAAGGTGCCAAGGGCGACTATATCGTCGTTATGGACGCAGACCTTCAGCATCCCCCCGCTTTCCTGCCTGAGATGTACAGCTATGTGAGAAACGGCGAATACGACTGCGCTACAACAAGACGTGTCAGCCGTAAGGGTGAATCAAAGATACGCTCGGCTTTCGCAAGACTGTTCTATAAAATAATGAATAAGATCTCACAGACTGAGATAGTGGACGGCGCTCAGGATTTCCGCTTCATGACAAGACAGATGGTGGACGCTATCATCGATATGACAGAGTACAACCGCTTCTCAAAGGGTATATTCAGCTGGGTGGGCTTCCACACACGCTATATCGAATACGAGAACGTTGAAAGACCTGCCGGCACTACCTCATGGTCGTTCTGGGGGCTCTTCAAGTATTCACTGGAAGGCATCATGGCTTTCTCGACTGCTCCCCTTGCTATAGCTTCAATGCTGGGTATACTTACCTGCGCTATAGCTTTCATCCTCATTATTATAACGATCATCAAGAGCCTTCTCGGACTCAATGATTCTCCTGACGGATACCCGACTATCATCTGCCTGATATTCCTTTTCAGCGGACTTCAGCTCTTCAGCACAGGTATCCTCGGACAGTATCTCTCCAAGACTTACCTTGAGACCAAGAAGCGCCCTGTGTTCATCACAAAGGAGACAGAGGAGATATACCTCAGCAGAAAGAAAGAAGCCGAAGCTTCCGGGAAAAAGGACTGATATCAGGAGGTGCGGCTTGATTGAATAAGCATATGAAGCTTCTGTTTTCCGCACTCTTCATCATTGTCATCGTCCTTGCCGTTGCTATCACACGCTTCTTTTCCGATACGGGAAAAAACACCTATGAAGGCGGCGCTCAGTCTGTAATCGCAAAAAAACTCAGCACCGATGACAGCGGCAACTTCCTGTTTCAGGATACCGCAGGCAAATACGGCCTTGCAGACATCAGTGAAAGAGTGACTGTTTCTCCCGAATGGGATAACCTCTCTTTCGCAGGTCCGGGGCTGTGTATTGCGGAAACACAGATCAAGGGCAGCAAGCTGCTCGGCTGTATCGACTATGAGGGAAATGCAGTCGTTCCTTTTATATATGACAGTATAGAATCCCACACTATTAACGATCTGAAATTCTATACCGCATCCGCTCACTCAGACGGTTCATGCGTTATATATAATAAGGATCTCACCCCTGCTTTCACAAGATCATGGGTTTCCTTTGAAGCAGAAGGCAACGAGGTAACCCTTACCACAGACAAGGGCTCTTACATTTACTCAGTAAGCAAAAACGGATTCGCTCTCAAAAATGCCGTAGTCCACGGCAAAGCGGATACCTCTGAATACAAAATAGACATCACCAGCAAGCTCCTGCTCTCGAAGCTGAGCGTTTCAATGCTGGAAATAATGTCGGAAAACGCAGGCAGATATATACGGTATGCATTCTCCGAAGATGAGACTGTCCTTGCAGACATTCCGCATTCGGACAATGCTGTATTCACTCCGCTCTTTCCCGATGACCCTCAGCTGGTCTCGAAACGCCTGAGAGGAGTGCCCGATATCTTCCTCTATTCCACCCGTTCAGATGACGATATACCGCATTTTGCAGTTGCCGTCACTGCGGATACCGAGCTTACCTATCACGACGATAACGGAAAGCTCAGCCATATGAATGAGAAATACAAAGCGGTTATCGAATTCTGCGGCGGCTCGGCAGGCGAACTCAAAGCCCTTTCAGGCGGCTTTGAAGCCATAAGGCCCGAATATCCGCCTCCGGAGCCCGAACATCCTCCCATCAGCGAACAGGCCGCCGGTGAAAACGGCTACACTTCGGGAGGTACCGCATCTCCTGCCATTGAAGATAATTCCGATGGCAGCAGCATATTACAAAAAGGAGAACAAGAAAATGTCTAAAAAAGTTGCAGTTATCATGGGAAGCGACAGCGATTTCCCTGTTGTTAAATCAGCTCTCACAGAGCTTAAAAAGTACGGCGTTGAATTTGAATGCCGTGTAATGAGCGCTCACAGAACTCCCGCAGAAGCTTGTGAATTTGCTTCAAACGCAAGAGCAAACGGCTTCGGTGCTATCATCTGTGCCGCAGGTATGGCCGCTCACCTTGCAGGTGTTGTTGCAGGCCACACAACTCTCCCCGTTATCGGTATCCCTATGAAGTCAAAGGCTCTCGAAGGTGTCGATGCTCTTCTCGCTACAGTTATGATGCCTCCCGGAGTACCTGTTGCTACTGTTGGTATCGACGGCGCTAAGAATGCAGCTGTACTGGCTGTTCAGATGCTTGCCATATCAGATGAGGCTCTCGCCGAGAAGCTTGCTGCCGAGAAGAAAGCTATGGCTGACGGAGTTATCGCTAAGGACAAGGCTTTACAGGAGCAGATCGCTGCACTGTAATTTTCCTCAGGAGGATGATCTATGACACCACAGGAAAGAAAACAACGCACCGAAAACATACTCAGAGAAAAGGGTATCAGCTTCTTTGACGGCCTGCCGATGACCGAATCAGCAGATCAGGTAAAACTCAAGGACTTCGATACCGTTTGCAGAAGAGCCGTTGCCGCTCTGCTGTGTACGCAGATGGCTATCGAGCTCAACGAGAACAACACCGAAAATGCAGGAAGATTCGCAAATCTCATCGCTTACTTCGATGTGAACAAGTCGCTGAACGCAAAGGAATCCAAGCTGTTTGACGGCACTGCAACAAAGCAGGATATAACCGATATCGTCTGGGAATATGAATGCTACTGGGCTCTGGTATGGGCTCTGGGTCTCGTTGATGATATCAGCGATGCAAGCGATATCTGTGACTGCCGCAAGGCTATACAGTTCGTTTCGCAGTGCGAAGGTCTGGACGACTTCAAGTCAAAGTGCAGTCTCCGCAGCGCTGACGAAATACTGGATATGCTGGATCTTTACTACCGTTATCACTGGGCTGTTGTTCAGCATCAGCACGTTGACCCGAACTGCTCTGTCGGCGATCTGAACGGTGAAGTCGTTTTCGAGCGCAGACGTGGTCTTGAATGGCTCATCTGCGATACTGCGGACTGGCATGACATCTCCCTGCATACATAATATGGATAAATTTACTGCTCTTCTTTTTGACCTTGACGGAACTCTTACAGACTCCGCTGAGGGCATAATCAACTGCATGAAACACGCTCTTACCGCTATGGAACGTGAGATCCCCGATGATGTGAACCGTTTTCTCGGTCCGCCGCTTTATGAGTCTTTCGATAAATTCTGCGGAATGAACGAGGAGGAAGTTCTTGAAGCGGTAAGGATATTCCGTGAAAGATACAGCACTGTCGGACTTTTCGAGAACCGTGTCTACGATGGTATCCCCGAAATGCTGGAACGTCTCAGTCAGGGCGGCAAGCAGCTCTATGTAGCCACAAGCAAGCCCGAAGTCTACGCAAAGCGCATACTGGACAAGTTCGGACTTTCACGCTATTTCCCCGTTATCGGCGGTGCTGATATAAACGGCACACGCAATAACAAATGGGAAGTCATCGAGTACGTTCTCGCCCGGGCAGGCATCACCGACAGAAGCGGCGTACTTATGATAGGCGACCGCAGACAGGATGTGCTGGGTGCTCACAGAACAGGACTGAAATGCCTCGGTACTCTCTGGGGATACGGTCCCATAGAAGAACTTACAGAGGCAGGTGCGGACTTCATTGCACATACAACCCAGGAAGCCGCTGATATGCTGCTCGGAAAGGAGTAAGCCATGTTTGGAAAAAACGAAGAAAAATCATACGATGAAAAGCCCAAGAAAAAGGAAAAGCCAAAGCCACGCTTCATTATAAAGAATGACGAATATGCAGGCCCTTATCACCTGACGGTCATCGTTGATACCGAAACAGGTGTGAACTACCTCGTTTCCGACGGCAACATCACCGAACTGAAAGGCAGTGACGGCAAGACTGTCATTGATCCTTTACCTGTACAGTAATCAGATTACAATTTCCGCAAAGAAGCGGAGTTGCATATATACGGTAATTTACCGCAATTTTTAATATCTCAGGAGGAATTTAAAAATGGAAAACATCGAAAAAAAGGAACAGCTCTATGAGGGCAAGGCTAAGAAAGTCTATGCTACAAACGATCCCGACCTCGTTATCGTTGACTACAAGGATGACGCTACCGCTTTCAACGGCGAAAAGAAGGGTACTATCGCAGGCAAGGGTGTCATCAACAACAAAATGACAAACTTCATGTTCAAAATGCTCGAAAAGGAAGGCGTTCCTACTCATCTCGTTGAAGAGATCAGCGACCGTGAAACTATCGTTAAGAAGGTCTCCATCGTTCCTCTTGAAGTTATCATCAGAAACGTTGCAGCAGGCAGCTTCTCAAAGAGAATGGGCGTTGAGGAAGGCAAGCAGCTCCTCTGTCCTATCCTTGAATACAGCTACAAGAACGACGACCTCGGCGATCCTTTCATCAACGATTACTATGCTCTCGCTCTCGGTATCGCTACAAAGGAAGAACTCGACACTATCGCTAAGTACGCTTTCAAGGTAAACGAGTTCATGGTAAAGTTCTTCAAGGGACTCAACATCGACCTCATCGACTTCAAGATCGAGTTCGGTAAGACTTCAGACGGCACTATCATCCTCGCTGATGAGATCTCTCCTGATACCTGCCGTTTCTGGGACAGCACTACTCACGAAAAGCTTGATAAGGACCGTTTCCGCAGAGATATGGGCGGCGTAGAAGAAGCTTATCAGGAAATCATGAAGAGACTTATGGGAGAATAATTGTATGGGCGGTTTTTTCGGTGCAGCTTCTAAAAACGACTGCGTGACAGACGTTTTCTTCGGTACTGACTACCACTCACACCTCGGCACCCGCAGAGGCGGTATGACTTCATATTCAGAAGACTGCGGATTTCAGAGAAATATCCACAGTATCGAGAATTCTCCTTTCAGAACTAAATTTGAAAACGACGTTGTAAGGATGAAGGGCAAGCTCTGTATCGGCTGTATCAGCGATACAGACCCTCAGCCTATCCTCGTTCGTTCAAAGATGGGACTTTACGCTGTATGTTCAGTGGGTATCATCCGCAATGCCGATACTCTCGTTGATGAACTTCTCGAAAAGGGATGTGCCAACTTCGAGACAATGAGCAGCGGAAAAATAAACTCAGGCGACCTCATCGGCGCTCTCATCGCTCAGAAGGACAACTTCGTTGACGGTATCCGCTACGCTCAGAGCAAGATAGAGGGTACTATGTCACTTATCATTCTCACTAAGGACGGCATCATCGCTGCCCGTGACGAATTCGGAAGGCTCCCTATCATCATCGGCAAGCGCTCCGACGGCTACTGCCTCTCGACCGAGTCTTTCGCTTTCCAGAAGCTGGGTTACACAACTTACAAGGAACTTGCGGCAGGCGAGATAGTAAAGCTTACTGCTGACGAATGTCAGGTAATGGCTGAGGGCGATCCTTCAAAGATGAAGATATGTACATTCCTCTGGACCTACTACGGCTACCCGAATGCTGTATACGAAGGCGTGAACGTTGAAGTCATGCGTACACGCAACGGCGAGATAATGGCTGAAAACGATATCAACGCAGGCAGACTTCCCGATGTTGACTATGTCTGTGGAGTTCCCGATTCAGGTACTCCTCACGCTATCGGCTATGCTAACCGCAGCGGTATCCCCTTTGCACGTCCGTTCATCAAGTATACACCCACATGGCCGAGAAGCTTCATGCCTACAAACCAGAGCATGAGAAATCAGGTAGCTAAGATGAAGCTCATTCCTGTTCATGAACTTATCGAAGGCAAGCGTCTCCTCTTCGTTGACGACAGTATCGTAAGAGGTACTCAGATGAGAGAAACCGTTGAGTTTCTCTATGAGAACGGCGCTAAGGAAGTACATATGCGTTCTGCTTGTCCTCCTATCATGTACGGCTGCAAGTACCTCAACTTCTCACGCAGCCATTCAGAGCCGGAGCTTATCGCAAGACAGATCATCGACGAATTTGAAGGCGCTGAAGGCGTTAAGTACCTCGCTGAGTACAGCGATACAAATACCGAAAGAGGCAGACGTATGCGTGATGAGATATGCCGCAGACTCAAGCTCACTTCACTGGAATTCCAGTCGCTCCCGGGCAAGGTAAAGGCTGTGGGACTTCCACAATGTCAGCTTTGTACTTATTGCTGGGACGGAAACGAATAAATCAATTCGTAATTCATAATGCGTAATGCGTAATTATTGTGTTCGCTTTGCTCACATTTTTAATTTGTCTGCCGTCAGGCAGACACCGCAATTACGAATTACGAATTAAGCATTACGCATTAAAAAAATATGGAGGATTTTTATATGAACAACAGTTTTTCCGAAAGCTACAAGAAGGCAGGCGTTGACGTAACCGCAGGCTACAAGTCAGTTGAGCTTATGAAGGAGCATATCGCCCGCACTATGATAAAGGGCGCTCTCTCAGGCATCGGCGGATTCGGCGGTCTCTTTGAGCTGGATATGACAGGTATCAATAAGCCTGTTCTCGTATCAGGCACTGACGGCGTCGGCACTAAGATCAAGATCGCTTTCATCATGGATAAGCATGATACTGTAGGTATCGACTGCGTTGCTATGTGCGTCAACGACATCATCTGCTGCGGCGCAAAGCCACAGTTCTTCCTCGACTATATCGCCTGCGGCAAGAACTATCCCGAAAAGATAGCTACTATCGTTTCAGGTGTTGCTGAGGGCTGTGTACAGGCAGAATGCGCTCTCATCGGCGGTGAAACTGCTGAACATCCGGGCCTTATGCCTGAGGATGAATACGACCTTGCAGGCTTCTCAGTAGGCGTTGTTGACAAGGACAAGATCCTCCAGCCCGATACACAGAAGGCAGGCGATGTACTTATCGCTATCAAATCAAGCGGTGTACATTCAAACGGCTTCTCTCTCGTAAGAAGCGTTTTCGACGTAAACGAGCAGAACCTTTCCATGCATTTCGATGACCTGGGCGCTACTCTCGGCGAGACTCTCCTCACTCCTACACGTATCTACGTTAAGGCTGTGATGAGCCTCCTTGACGCTGTAAAGGTAAAGTCCATCTCACACATCACAGGCGGCGGTTTCTATGAGAACATCCCACGTTCACTTCCAAAGAACCTTGCTGCAAAGATTGAAAGAAACGCTGTTCAGGTACTCCCTATCTTTGATCTTATCAAGAGAACAGGCGATATCCCTGAGCGTGATATGTTCAATACATTCAACATGGGCGTAGGTATGATCGTTTCCGTTGACAAGAACGATGCTGACAAGGCTGTTGCCGCTATAAAGGCAGCAGGCGAGGATGCTTACATCCTCGGCGAGCTCGTTGAATCAGAGGAAGGCGTTATCATCTGCTGATGCATTGAGGTGTCAGGGGCAGAGCTCCTGCCGCTGACACCTTTCCCTTTTTCCACGAAGGAGTGGTATATGTGAAAAGCAAGAAATTCGTATTATCGCTTATCGCTGCGGCTGCTGTATGCTTATCACCTGCATACGCCTTTGCCGCTTCATCCATCTCCATGGATTACTGTCCCGATGAGGTCATTGACTGCTTTGATGTGATCGCCGCCCGTAAGCAGGGCGCTTCAAAGGATGAACTGCGCAAGGTGCAGGATTTCGTCCTCGGCAAAAAAGTAAAAACAGACAGCGGTACGTCCTCATCGTCATATGTCCCCGATGAAGTCCCTATAGACGAAAGCTGTATCCTCGAACCAAAGGGTACGGTACATACAGGCGAGGGTACTTTCTACGGAGGCGGTTACACAGGCGGTCATGCCATGCTTGACCCTGTTTCCCACGACTACTGGATAGTCGCCATGAACCATTCCGATTACAACGAAGCCCAGCTTGCAGGCGCTTATCTTGAAGTTACAGGCGAACTGGGTACCATAAAAATGCTGGTAACAGACGAGCTCCCCGAAGGCAAAAAAGGCGACCTCGACCTGTATACCGATGCTTTTCCGCTTATTGCTCCCGTAGAAAAAGGCAGAGTCCCCGTAAGCTGGAAGATAATCCCGCTGGACAGCGCCGAGGATGCTCCCATCTCCTTCAAATACAAGGAGGGAAGCACCGAATTCTGGTGCGGTGTCCAGGTAAGAAATCACCGATATCCCATCACTAAGCTGGAATATCTGGATGAAAACGGAGACTTCGTTGAAATACCAAGACGTCCCTACAATTACTTTGAATCCCGTGACATGGGCAAAGGACTGTTCACCTTCCGCATTACGGATATCTACGGTCAGGTCATTATCGATAAGGACATCCCCCTGTCTTACGACGATACAGAGATAATCCCGGGACACGTTCAGTTCCCCGAATAATATCCATCTTACTATAAAACAGGTAAAAGATCATGAAAGTTGATATTACTGATATTTTATGGGCGATAACGTCCATGTTCATCGTCGGCTGGTCATACAGCCACGGATGGCTTATCTACGGCATAATTCTCATCTATGTCATTATGGCGGTCCTCTTCTTCCTCCATATCGCAAGAAAAAGAGCTACCCTTTCAAGAGGTATCTCCGCTTTTGCTACTGTCAAGGAATATCACGAAACGGACAAGGGACAGCATTTCTATCCCGTAGTAACTTACACCACAGAAGAAGGCCGTGAGATCACTTCAACATACACAGTTCAGGACAGAAAAAAACGCTATGAGATCGGGGACGAGGTCATGATATGCTATGACCCTTTGGATCCTGTTTTCTTCTATTTCCCCGAACGTGAAAGCGATATGACCAAGGAATACACTGTTTTCATCGTGGCAGGAGGTATTGCTGCCGTTATCCTGCTCATAATCGCACAGTTCATATGAAAGGAGTTTACTGAATGGCTTTTTTCATAACGCTCGGTGCTCTGCTTATCCTCATAGGCGCTCTTATCTGCCGAAGCTACCGCATAAAATATGCAAGATACAAAGGCGTTACCGCTGAAGTCCTCGGCTACCGCTCGGATTTCCGCATGCACGGCGATGAGGAAGTGGAATACTACTGCGTTGTAGTAAACTATAATAACAACGGTGAGGATGTCCGTGCGGACCATGACGGCTACGTTCCTGCCGATACTGTTACCGTTCAGAGAGGCGACAGCGTATCGGTAAGGATAGACCCTATGGTCCCCGATAAATTCCTTTTCACCGACGAGATAAAGGGTACTTCCTCTTTCGGCTCAGGCCTTGTTATCGGCGGAGCGCTGACTGTGGCTTTCCACCTTTTATCCGAACTGCTGTTCAAATAATGGAGGTCTGACTTAATGAAAAATATAGTTGTGCTCGTTTCGGGCGGAGGTACTAATTTACAGGCACTTATAGATGCCGAGAAAAGCGGTATCATCAAGGGCGGAAAAATAACCTGCGTCATCGCTTCAAAGGACGGCGTTTACGCTCTGGAACGTGCTAAAAATAACGATATCCCCACAAGAGTCATCCCACGCAAGGAGTACTCAGACAGCGTAAGCTACAGCAAAGCTATCCTTGAAGCTCTCAATGAGGAGAAAGCCGACCTTGTGGTGCTTGCAGGCTTCATGACAATTCTCGATGAATGTGTCACAAAGGCATACGCTTATAAGATAATCAACGTTCACCCTGCACTTATCCCGTCATTCTGCGGCGAAGGCTACTACGGACTGAAAGTCCATGAAGCCGCTCTCGCTTACGGTGTAAAGGTCAGCGGTGCTACAATTCATTTTGTCAACGAGAAAGCAGATGCAGGTGCTATCATCCTTCAGGGCACTGTTGAAGTGCAGAAGGACGATACCCCGGAAGTTCTCCAGAGACGTATCATGGAAAATGTGGAGTGGAAGCTCCTCCCGAAAGCCGTTTCACTGTTCTGTCAGGACAGGATAGAGATCGTTGACGGCAAGGCTTATGTGAAATAATATGAATAAAGAAACAACCAATTCCCATAAAGGTGCAGCCGCTCTGCTGTTTCTGCTTACCATTCCTTTCGATGTCATTTTTTCGGATAACGAATATAAATTCGTACTTGCTCTGGTGATAATAACTGCGCTGTCATTTGCCTGTCTTTTCGTAAAAGAAGGATTTATCACCAATGACAGCGGCATAACATTCTGGAAATGGTGGAAGATCCGTACTCACTTCGACTACAATTCCATACATTCGATTGATGTAAAGGTTAAATTCCAACGTGTCGGAAAGGGCGGCTATCTTTTCCATCCTGTCTTTACTATGGTCATGACCACTGACAGAGGAAAATTCAGATTCATGGACAGTCCTAACGATTATTACGAACGAAAGGAATGCAAAGATCCCGACAAAATCAATGCTATACTTGAAAATTCAGACCTTATGCGTCTGAAAGAATACATTGAGGAGCACAAAAAATAATCGACTGTCATCAGAAAATAATTCCCGTTTATAAAGTAGGTTATTTATGAAATTAAAAGAAAACCAGACCATTCAGAAACTGTTTCTCTGCTTCTGGATGTATGCGGTGCTTGGCTGGCTTTATGAGGTCTTTCTTGAAGTGGTGGTCTATCACTGGGGATTCACCAACAGAGGCGTATTATTCGGCCCCTACTGCCCCGTTTACGGTGTGGGAGCGATCACGTTCCTGCTGTGCTTCGGCAAACTTATGCGCAAAAAGGACAACAGGACGCTGAACATCGTCAAACCGCTTCTCATATTCCTCGGGTGCATGGCTGTGGCTACGCTTATCGAACTGGTCACAAGCTACATCCTCGAAGCCGCAACAGGCTCATGGCCGTGGCAGACCTACGCAGACTACAAATACAATTTCCAGGCAAGAATAGCCCTTTCCACTTCGATAAGATTCGGTCTGGGAGGTGCATTCTTCCTCTACATCGTTCAGCCATTCTACGACTGGCTGCTGAAAAAGCCTTCACGCAAGGCTCTCAATATCATCGCTTTGACTGTCCTGATAATCGTTATCACGGACTGTATATACACTTTCTTAATTAAGTAAAGGAGTAAAAATTATGAAAAAACTTGATCTTGCTCAGGAACTCAGCTCAAACGCTTACCCCGGAAGAGGTATCGTTATCGGTAAGTCCGAGGACGGAAAATATGCCGTAACTGCTTACTTCATCATGGGCAGAAGCGAAAACAGCCGCAACCGTGTATTCGTTGAGGATGGCGACGGTATCCGCACTCAGGCTTTCGATCCTTCAAAGCTGACTGATCCCCACCTTATCATATATGCACCTGTACGTGTACTCGGCAACAAGCTCATCGTAACAAACGGAGACCAGACCGATACTATCTATGAGCTTATGGACAAGCAGCAGACATTTGAGCAGTCTCTCCGCACAAGAGAATTCGAGGACGATGCTCCTAACTTTACTCCCCGTATCTCAGGTATCCTCCACTTCGAGGGCAAGGGCTTCAACTACGCTATGTCAATTCTCAAGAGCGCTAACGGCAACCCCGATTCATGCCAGAGATATACATTCAGCTTCTCCAATCCTATCGCAGGCGAGGGACGCTTCATCCACACTTACATGGGCGACGGCAATCCGCTCCCGAGCTTTGAGGGCGAGCCTAAGCTGGTAGGAATCAGCGGCGATATCGACAGCTTCACAGATATGCTCTGGACTAACCTCAACGCTGACAACAAGGTCTCTCTCTTTGTACGCTACGTTGAACTTGAAAGCGGTAAGGTCGAGACACGTATAATCAATAAGAACAAGTGATGGATATAGTTAAGATCCAGTGCCCCAACTGCGGCGCTCCGATTGAAAGAAAACAGGGAGCTTATTTCGGTAAATGCCCTTTCTGCGGTGTTGAGATAGGCTTTGACGAGATGAAAGAGGAAGTTCAGTTCGGCGCTATGCAGAACAGGATAAACGTACTCGAAAATCAGAATCAGATCGTTCTTGCTCACAGAAAAGCTCTGGATAAATGGCTCAAAGGCAGAACTATCATGTTCATAGCCGTTTTCATCACTTCCTTCATCGGATTCATGCTTGTCGGCACACATGAAGATAAGACAGGAACGGAAGAATTCATAACAGGTATCGGCGTTATCAGTATGATTTTAAGCTTTTTCACACTGTTTATAGGCCCGATAGTCGCAGCTTCTGTCTTCCCCGGCTACAGAAGCCCCAATATGCCGCAGGTACCTGGAGAAAATTCCAAGCTGAAGATGTGGCTGAAGCTTACCGTTACAGGCATTTTCATTGCCCTTGCAGGTGCCCTTACAGCATATCTGCTCTACAATATCTTCGATATACGGCGATGATGTTATGAAGATATCTTTTGACCTTGACGAAACTCTTTTTGTAAATCCTGCGGAAGTCCCTGCAGAGCCCGACCTGAAGTTTCCTTATAACAAGATATATAAGGACAAGCTCAGAAAAGGCGCAGTTGAACTTCTCACAGAAATAAACAAGTCCGGATGGGAACTGTGGATATACACCACTTCAAACCGAAGTGAAGGCTACATCCGCAGGCTTTTCAGACATTACGGCATAAGTATCGACAGCGTTGTGAATGCTCAGAGACATGAAGCCGAAGTCGTCCGTGGAAGGGCTGATTTCCCTTCAAAATGTCCTGCGGCTTACCATATAGATCTTCATGTGGACGATGAAAAGTCAGTATATGAAAACGGAATTGCAAACGGTTTCAGAGTATACCGTATCACCAATGATGATACAGACTGGGTCGAAAATATCCGTAAAGAACTTGAAAGAATAAAAAGGAACAAAGATAACTGAGCCTTAAAAAGCTGAATAATTATGCATTACGCATTATGAATTAAATATAAGGAGGACATTAACCATGTCAAATGAAATGCAGTTAAAATACGGCTGTAACCCAAATCAGAAGCCTTCAAGAGTTTATATGGCTGACGGAAGCGAGATCCCTATCGAGGTGCTCTGCGGCAAGCCCGGCTATATCAACCTTCTTGACGCTTTCAACGGCTGGCAGCTCGTTAAGGAGCTGAAGGCTGCTACAGGTGTTTGTGCAGCTACTTCATTCAAGCACGTTTCACCTGCAGGCGCTGCTATCGGCAGACCTCTCAGCGACGATCTGAAGAAGATCTACTGGGTAGACGATCTGGGCGAACTTACTCCCCTTGCAAGTGCTTACGCAAGAGCAAGAGGCGCTGACAGAATGTCATCCTACGGCGACTTCATCGCTCTCTCAGACAAGGTGGACGTATGCACAGCTAAGATGATCCAGCGTGAGGTTTCAGACGGTGTTATCGCTCCCGATTACGATCCCGAGGCTCTGGAGATACTCAAGTCCAAGAGAAAGGGCACTTACTGCATCCTCAAAATGGACGAGAACTACAAGCCTGCTCCTATCGAGACAAAGCAGGTCTACGGCGTTTCCTTCGAGCAGGGACGCAATGAACTGGACATCAATCGTGAGCTCCTCGCTAACGTTGTTACAGACAATAAGGACATCCCCGACGACAAGAAGGATGATCTCCTTATCTCACTCATCACTCTCAAGTACACACAGTCCAACTCTGTCTGCTACGTAAAGGACGGTCAGGCTATCGGTATCGGTGCAGGCCAGCAGTCACGTATCCACTGCACACGTCTTGCAGGTCAGAAGGCTGACAACTGGTGGCTGAGACAGTCTCCACAGGTAATGGGTCTCCAGTTCGTTGACGATATCCGCCGTGCAGACCGTGACAATGCTATCGACGTTTATATCGGCGATGAGTATGAGGACGTTCTCCGTGAGGGCGAGTGGCAGCGTATCTTCAAGGTAAAGCCTGCTGTATTCACAAGAGAAGAAAAGAAGGCATGGCTTGCAAAGAACACAGGCGTTTGCCTCGGTTCTGACGCTTTCTTCCCATTCGGCGACAACATCGAAAGAGCTAAGAAGTCAGGCGTTGAGTACATCGCTGAACCCGGCGGCTCTATCCGTGATGACAACGTTATCGAGACCTGCAACAAGTACAACATAGCTATGGCATTCACAGGTATTCGTCTGTTCCACCACTAATTGATAAACTGAGGGAACGGGCAATACCGTTCCCTGACCATATTATAGGGAAATAATAATGAAATATAAATCAATATCTGTCCGCAAGCTTTACATCGTCGCTGCTGTATTCACTATAGCATATATAGTTCTTGCCATATTCGCAATGGTATTCGGCGACCTGATACTGAAGCTGGTAATGGACACAGAATTCAAGGCTATCCATCCCGAAGCGACCATCTCAGGAAAGAATAAGCTTTTCCTGCTGCCTCTGCCGCTTCTCTGGCTGCCGTACCTGATATATACCGCAGGCTGTATGGAGCTGGGCTTCTCGGAAAAGAGATGCCACAAGACCTTCAAGGCCGCCCCTGCACTGTGGCTTCTGGGGTATATCGCTGAACACGGTCTGGTCAGAGTTATTCTCCACTTCTCAAAGCACACATATATGTCTGAGGACTGGATGATCGAAAAGGTTGAATACCTCTGGTTCTTCTTGTGTATACTCAATGTGGCCTCTCTGGTCATCGTCTGCACTTCCGCAGCTCTCGGCATGGACGAAGTAAGACACGTTGAGCATATGAAATAGGGGGAAACTCAATGGACAAACCAAGATCGCTGCGTATTCTTGCAGTTGCGGCAGCATTGCTTTCACTGCTGGGTATAATGCTCAACGCAGTAGTGGTGCTGAATCCGCATATTGCCGCCATCATTCTCGGTTACGGAAACATGAAGGACATGATGGACGCAAAGCTTAGCAGCGCAACCGTAACGCTGATGATGGTGCAGGCTTTCATTCCTGCTGTTATGACAGTCATCTGCGTTATCAACATATTTGCAGACAAGGTCAGCAAGTCAAGAAGCACATTCACTCTCATAGCGGGGCCGGTTGCTTATATAGCGATATCTGCTGCATCTACCATCATTTATACTTATGCGATCCGCTCGGCTATGAAAGACGGTATCAACACCGTACAGCTGATAAGCTCTATTACTTCCGTAAGGAGCGTTCTCGCTTATATTCACACATTTGCATTTGTTGCGATAATGTGTGCGGCTGCGGTAGAACATTACATTTGCAGAAAAGAGAATACTTGAACCGCTGACATTCTTGTTATGACAGTATTTCAGGGGCCGCCTAAGGGCGGCGCACATAAAGCAGTTTATGTGATTTGAATATAAGGTTGCGTAACATCGCAGTTACGCAGCCTTTTTCTTTTTGTCGTATTCTTTGCTGTCAGCAATAGCTGTAGCGACAGCTACATCAAAGCGGAAATGTATCTCGATCTGCTGAATACGATGCCCATCGCTCTTTTCAGGTGCGTAAACAACTATCTTCTCGATAAGTTCATGCATGATCTCGGGAGTAAGCTCCGTGATATGCTCATACTTCTGCACTACCTTTATAAAGGAGTTCACATCAGCACATTTCTGCTCTGCTGTTTCAATAAAAGCAGTAAGCTCTGATGCTTTCGCTTTCAATTTCTTCTGCTCGTCCTCGTAACCTGCGGACAGTACAGCAAAACGCTCGTCAGAAATCTTTCCTGAAATATTATCCTCATAGAGTCTTGCGAAAAGTCTGTCAAGTTCAGCAATACGCTTTTCAGCCTGATTGAGAGCTTTCTTTGCCTTAAATACATCAGAGGAATGCTTTGACGCAGAGTTGTCCATGGCTGTCTGCACAAACACAGCTTCATTGTCTTTGACATTATCAAGGAGCTTGTTCAGAGCATTTAAAACCAACTCTTTCAGAACGACAGTCCTGATGTAATGGGCTGAACAGCTATCCTTATCAGCTGAATGCGTGGAGCATTTCAGATGCTCCTGATCTTCACTAAGACTTCTTGAACGGCACAGGTATAGCTTTTTACCGCAGTCAGCACAGTAACATACACCAGAAAATGGATTTACAGCCTCCTGTTTCTGATTTCTTCGCTTATTACTGCGAAGCTCCTGCACTAAATCGAATTCCTGCTGAGTGACGATAGGCTCGTGGGTATTCTCAAAGATGAGCCAGTCCTCTTTCGGATTTTCAATCTTACGCTTGTTCTTGTAGGACTTGCGGCGTGTACGGAAGTTCACCGTATGACCGATGTATTCGGGGTGCTCTAAAATGTCAATGACAGTTTCAGTACACCAGCGGTCAAGCCTTGAATTCTTGTTGGCTGGGTTTCTTCCCTGCGATATAGCGTAAGCCGTCGGATTGGGGATACCTTCCTCAGTCAGCTTACGAGCTATCTGAGTCGGACCGTAGCCACTGATACAGAGCTTGTATATTTTGCGGACAACAGCTGCAGGCACATCATCAATGATCCACTTGTGCTTATCTTCCTCAGATGCTTTGTACCCGTAAATAGGCAGAGAAAGCGGTTTGCCTGACTGCCCCTTTGCCTTGAATACAGCACGAATCTTCTTCGACGTATCCCTGGCGTACCAGTCGTTAAAAATGTTAATTGTTACAGATGGATAACCCCATAATAGACCTTTACCGATAAAACAAAATAACAATAAATAAGAGTATCAATCTCCTATAACATGGGAGACTGATACTCTTTTCTTTTTGCAAGAGACAATAAGTTATGATATCTTCGATAACATCAACAAGATAGCTTTTGAAAAAAATCAAGCAAAAGTTCAACCTTGACTTTTCGCAAAATTATAGATTTGACGAAAAAAGAGCAATTCTCATCTATTGTATTCAGTTTTCAAGACGCTGATTGACGTTATCAATACGAACCGCTGACGTTCACGCACACTTCGACAGCAGGCTCATACAGGTACGTTTACGATCCATATCGGAATGGATATAGCGGTTGAGAGTAACTTCTACGGAAGAATGCCCTAATATCTCGGACAGCGTTTTTACATCGAAGCCCAGTTCGACACATCGAGTTGCAAAAAGGTGGCGGGTACTATGATAGTGGAATGACGGCAAATCTGCGTCATGGAGCATTTTTGCAAAGCGGTACTGTACAGTCCTCGGCTCTACAGGCTTTCTCTTGTCTGATACAACATACATATCGCCGTCCGCCTTATATTTACGGAGAACAGGAAGCAGACAATCAGGGATAGGAATAGTATGTTTGGAACTTTCGCTTTTCGGCTCGGTGATAATGAGCTTTGTACGCTTGGCTCCGGTTCGGCACTGCACACGCTGAATAGTCTTGCTGACGGTCAGGATACGTTTTTCAAGGTCAATGTCCTTCCATTGCAGGGCGCAGACCTCACCGATACGCAAGCCCATATGCATAGAGAGGTTGATACCTATGCCCGTGAACGAAGGGTGTGCCTTCATATATTGTTCAAGCCTGAGCTGCTGTTCCTTTGTCATAACAGCAATTTCAGGCTTATTCTTTTTCGGGAGAATAATGCCGTCAAGTACGTTACGGATACGGTACTCCCTTACCGCATAGCGGTATATAGACTTAAACAGCACGATAATATCTGACAGATACCGTGCGGACAAGCCTTCTTTCAGCTTTTTCTCTATAAAAGCATATATATCTTTTGCTTTCAGCATACAGCACTTTATCTCCCCAAATACAGGGATAAGGTGCTTTTCTGCTTTCATGGCATAGTTGGCAGCGGTAGATTCTTTAATGCGTGATGCCGTAACATGAAGCCACTCGGTCACAAGCTCCCTGACCGTCATTTCCGTTACAGCGTATTCTTCCTCTGCCTGCCCCTGTGCGATCATAGCCTTGTATTCAGCTTCTTCACGGCTCTTGCCGTAGAACGAACGGAAAACACGCCTGCCGTTCTCGTCTTTCCCCATAGATATACGGCACTCCCAGCGTCCGTCCCTACGTTTATATACTGTTCCCTTGCTCATATGGTTAACCCTCCATTACATCACATAAATTTTGTTGAAACAAACAGTTAAATTCAAAAAATTTTACAAGTATCTTGACAATGCGTACATAATATGGTAATACAAACACTAATCACTTTAGAGAAGTGATTGAGATATTGAGAAGAGATTATTCTTCCAATTCCGTAATATTTGGAAAAAATGTTGTTCGTTATCTTTTGATTAATCTTCGTGAAAAAAGTCTAATTGATGTAATGCCTAATAGATTCACAAAAATGCTAGCTGGTTCCCCTCTTTACCTTGCATCAGGATGTCGTCCATTTGAACGCAATCCGCTTCTAGCAAATTTACCACATAGTAAAACAGCTGAAGTTAGTATAACAAAAATACTTAGTGCATCTGGAACAGAAAAAATCAATATTCTTTTACCATATCTAAGAATAAGAAATGCGATAAATAAATCGGGTGAATTATATTTCAAAGCAAGCGAAATTGCTTCAGACAAATCCATTAACGATTATAATGAGTATTTAGTTGAGTGGGAGCAAGATCAAGGATATAGCATAGTAAATGATAGCGGCTTAGTTACGATATCTGCCTATGAAGCCATTACACTTAAGATTCTACAGAGATTGTTAGATTTTACGCAAGCAGGAATTAAAGGTCAAAAAGAACTAAACGCACGATTTATAAAAGATCATTCAGCACTCTTTGAGAAGGTTGATGTTTCCAAGCAAAAAGCAATTAAATATGCTTTTGTTAATTCAAGAATACTGTTGATATATGGTGCTGCTGGAACGGGTAAAACAACACTTATTAATTATATATCTAGTCTTATGCCCAAATCAAAAAAGCTTTTTCTTACTAAAACACATGCTGCCATTCAACACCTTCAAAGAAGAATTGATAATCCAGGATCAGATTCTGATTTTATTTGTATTGATAGTTTTACAAGAAGAGTTAATTTGCCAGATTATGATATTATTTTTGTAGATGAGTGCAGTACAATAGATAATCGAACAATGCTTAACTTTATTAGTAAAATAAGTTCGGATTCATTGATTGTCCTTGCAGGAGACATCAATCAAATCGAATCAATTGATTTTGGTAACTGGTTTTATTATGCTAAAGATATCATAACTACACAGGGAGCTAACGTTGAATTACTTGATAATTGGCGGACTCAGGAAGAAAACTTACTGAGCCTATGGAAAGAAGTAAGGAACAATGATGTTAGGATCACCGAAAAACTCGTCATAGACGGACCCTTTTCAAAGGAAATAGGATCAGATATTTTTATTTCTGACGATAAAGATGAAGTTGTTTTATGCTTGAACTATGACGGAAAATTTGGGCTAAATAATATAAACAGTTATTTTCAAAATGCAAATCCAAATGGTGAAGCTATAATATGGCAAGGTTGGAGGTTTAAAAAGGGAGACAAAATCCTTTTTAATGATAACTCTCGTTTCACATATCTTTATAATAATCTTAAAGGAATCATCGTTGAAATTGAAAAGACAGACGATCAAATAGCTTTTATTATTGATGTCGAAACTATAATCACTGAACAACAGTGTAAATCAGACCAGATTGAGTATATTGACACACTTGATGAAAAAACTCGGATTAAACTTATTGTATATGCTTTCGATGAAGATGAAATTGATGACGAGGAAGACGCTAAGAAGACTATTATACCTTTCCAGTTAGCATATGCCGTTTCGATTCATAAAGCACAAGGCTTAGAATATGATTCTGTAAAAGTTGTTATTCCGAGCGTTAATACCGAAAAAATAACAAAAGGTGTATTTTACACAGCGATAACTCGCACAAAGAAAAAACTAACGATTTACTGGAGTTCCGAAACGATGGAAGCAATTATATCAGGATTTTCATCTGAACATAATGGTTTTAAAAGTCTGGAAATCATAAAGAATAAATTAGTTCAGACCACTAGTTCCAATTAAACCTAATAACGGAAGTCGTTTCTTCTATGTAAAAAGACAGATACCTCTTGTGGAAGTATCTGTCTTTCGTTTTCATAGCTCGCGGTTTTGGTCTTAATATAGTAGTTTGGATTATACTGCTATATCAGCGCCGCACTTATGGCGGCCTTTTTGTTTTGATATGTGTGTTTACTTTTTATTATGCATCAAATTATTCATGTAATGGCAACTAAAGGTAAGCCAAAGAGGAACACCTCTTGGAGAATGGGGAGAGGGGAACAATAAAACCCAAGCAAAAGTCGGCATTCCCCTCTCCCCCTCCTCCAGTCGGTTTTCCTCTCTGGACTCTCTTTTCCCTCAACCTCCACCTCCTCACCCTTT
>Ga0255344_1000905_pt1 | contig 43447 bp, 61 predicted proteins | sample wastewater_treat_5_FD_192414 | JGI IMG/M metagenome (GOLD analysis project Ga0255344, IMG submission 192414) | Wastewater microbial communities from Lulu Island WWTP, Vancouver, Canada - plant18 | ecosystem: Engineered > WWTP > Wastewater > Unclassified | place: Canada: Vancouver, British...
GAAGGTTGCTAACGGAGACGCTGACTTTCCGTTGTTTAGTGGAACAGGTACGATGATAGGTAATCCACAAGTAACTGGGGATGTTAATTTTCCTGTCTTCGGTGGTAACGGAGGAATGAGTGTAGGCGGAAGATTTGCAAACTATGTCTTGAGGTATGTCAGATGAGAACACTTGGAATAGCATTGAACACAGAAATTGATGCACCATCCCAGTATATGGGTGTTGACTTAAATAGTCTGACTGTATTTGGGGACAAGATTATTGGTGCTGGAGAAACTGGAGTTATGGAACTCAGTGGAGACACTGACAACGGAACTGAAATAACAGCATTCTTTCAGGTTCCTTCAACAGACCTTGGTATACCACAACAGAAGAAAGTTAGGTCAGTTATATTAAGTGGATATCAACATGGTAATCTTGATGTTACAGTCATCTGTGATAATGATGAGAAGACTGAGTACAGGATTAACTTGACAGGTCCACTTGACCAATCAACTGTAAAGGTTGACCTTAACAGTGATGATATTGGAAGGTTTATTGGATTACTTGTTGAAAATGTAGAAGGGTCGGATTTCAGTATTGACGTTATGGACTTGCTTGTTCTTGCTACTGCTCTCGGCCCTGTTGTTAGCACAATACTTGGAAAGCACAAGGTAAGTTTCCCCTTGTTTACTGGAGTAGGCGTTGCCAGCATTAGCTAAAACTACAAGTTATGTTTATAAAGGTGACGAAGAAGCTGCAAGAAAGCTGTTAGGTCTGGCAAACTTACAGTTGATGAAACTTCGAAACTTGATGGCGTTCAATAACCTTGACCAGTATGCACTGACAGTTTACAACAAAGTTGGTGCATATATTAAGGTTTCTTCCATCTTCGGAAACGAAGTCGCTGAAGTTTTCTATCCTAAGATTAAAGGCGTTCCTGAAGAAGTACTCAAGCGAAAACGCATTATGAGAATGAAGATTGCTCAGGATTGGACACTTCTTTATGCTCCTGTTCCTGCTCCTGACCCACAAGACTGGGGAGGTTGGCTGGAGTCAGGAAAGACAGACCTTACTGTTGATAACTTTCTTAACACATTTGGTCTTATTGGTTTTGGCTGGCCTATCTGGGGAGATTTTGTTGCAACAAATATTTCTACAACAAATCTGGCTGGAACATACTCAGTAGAAGATGGTGGGTGGACTTGTCCTGGTGATGTACAGCCTGGTGTTCCATCTCCTTTATACATAGGTATGTACTGGATAGCATGTGGAATATGCAGAAAAATAACTACTGGAAATGCACAAAATGTTACTTATAAATTTCCAGCGGACTTAGTTCCGGAAATTTCTGCAGTGAATAGTGGTTCAACAGGACAAAAATGCTGGGTGAGAGATGGAGGTATTTATGACCATCCAGATGGATATGTGTGGATTCCTTCAAATGCTTATGGAGTTACTACTCCACCTAGGTGCACTTTAGCAAATAAAAGAGACCCTGCATGGTACGACCCAGGTTATACACAACAACATATAGAAGGATATATAAGCTGGCAGAGTACATATATGCTTGGTTTCTGGAAGCAAGAATGGACAGTGTATAATCCTTCTTCTTATGTAGATAAAGATAATTATGTATTATTCTATGATAAATACGTAAGTGATTCTTATGTATCTACAAGCAGATTAAAAGATTTGCCTACTAGTTATTGTAATGTCCATGCTTTTCTGTATGATGGAACTAACTGGTATACATCTCAAATGAAGGAAGAATATATAGGAGTTCTTGGAAGTGGTGACTGTAACCATATTACGTTTCCTTTTACGGTGTATAATGAAAGTCATTTTGGGGCACAAGTTTATGTACATGACCCAGATAGTAATGAGTATAGTGATACAAGTAGAGGAACAATAACCTATGAAACTCATGTCTGTGGAAAGTACGAAGGCGTATACTTTGATGAAGTTGTAGGTACAGCAACATGGACTGGTGCAGGAACTTGGGGAGCAAGTGGAGCTTGGAGTGGAAATAATGTTTTTCCTTGGATGGGAAGAATGTATCATAAATCTGAATTGAAAGAAGGAACAACTGATGAACCTGATAAAACTTCAGAACATAATTTGTTACTTTATAGTTACCTTGTAGGCCCAGCAGCTGGTTATCCAAGTGTCACAGATAAAGTCCCAGGTTGCACAGGAATAACACAGACAGTTTATAGAATGAGGCATGGAGCAACTAATATAACCAAAACCTATGTTGCATCACATCCAGGTTGGCACACTGTTTGGACTGACCCAAGTACAGGTAGACTGTGGCGGGCTTATGGAGATTTATTTGCTGTATTAAAGGCAACGTCAATTAAGGATATAGAACTCGGACCACCTGAGTGGATTGACTGGTGGTATGCAGATGGTTCTCAATTTATAATAGAGGAGGACGATAACTAATGGCAACAATTACTGAAACAATTCCAGAACGTATTGCAACACAAGCTCAAGCAGCAAGAGATTTTATTGGTACAAAGTGGACTGATGCTGATACAAAGGCGGATACAGCTTTTAATACAGCATTACAAGCTATAAGAAATATTGTAGCACTTGGACTTCCTACAATAACTGTACCGACAGTTACATGGGAAGATATCGCTGTTGATTTTTCTATTGATGTAACAAAGCCAGATTTGCCTGACATAGAGTTTAATTTTCCAAGTACAAAGCCTGTAATGGGAGAATTACGTGAATATCCTGTTTTTGAATTTCCTTTAAGTGATTTTAATTCGCTAAACAATGAAACAATTGCAGCTATTAGAGCAAAACTTGCTGCGGGTGGTACAGGTCTTGGTGCAGATGTTGAACAAGCAATTTGGGATAGAATGCGAAGCAGGAATGACGCAAAGAATTTAGCTGCATATGAAGAAGCTATGAATTACTTTGCAGCAAGAGGCTGGGAACTTCCACCAGGTGCTTTAGCCGGTCGACTTGCAATGATTCAGTCAGAAATTCTAAGAAGTGAAACAGATATAAACAATGATATTGCTATTAAACAAGCGGAACTTGCACTGGAAAATGAAAAGTTTATTTATGAATTAGCATTTAAGACTTGTACTGAGTATCAAAGAAACATAGTCGATGTCATTGCTCAGCAGAATAAAGCTGTTGTTGATGTATTCATTGCTCAGATGGAAGGATATAAGACAGATGTTAGTGCTGAAGCTACTCGAGTTGAAGCACTAGGAAAGATTATTGTTGCTTTGATGGATGGATATAAAGCTGAGGCTCAAGCTGAGGCTGCAGTAGTTGATGCAAAGTCAAGGGAAGTAGAAGCAAGAATAAAGCTTCAACTTGGTAAAGCTGAAGTTGCTTTAAAGATTACTGATGTACAAGTAGAAATAGCAAAATTTGCTTATGGCATGCAAGTAGAAATGTTTAAAACTATTGCTCAAGTAAGTGCGCAATTAGCAGCGTCTGCATTGGCAGCAGTTAATGCCAGCGTAACTTCAAGTTACAGTGCAAGCTCAAGTGAACAGGCTGGATATAGTGAAGGAAGGTCTTACGATATGACAAAGTCGACACGGGCTCTTTCAGAAAGTCACGTCCATACTTACGACGAGACTAAAACTAGATAAGGAGAGTATCATGGCACTTGCAAATAACCCATTTACTGACAGAGATTACAGGGATTGGCGTGAATCTCAGTTTGCTCACGGAGCTGAGATAGGTAAACAAGCTGGTGAATATCAGCGTGACCTTAATGCAATGGTAGAAAGAATGAGAGCAGAGAATGCTGAAAGAACTGCGCAAATAGCTGCTAATGTAGGAATGGCTAATATTGAAGCACATAAACCTTTATTTGAAGCACAAGCAAGTGCTATCAATGAAATGCTTCCATTAAAGAAGAAACGTGGTGAGCAAGAAATTGCAATGGGAGACATCGAAGAACGACTTGCAAAAATGCAACTTGAAGCTGAACCTGAATTTTTACAGAAGAAACTAAATCAATTCAAGCTTGGTGAGGCAGGATATAAGACGAACATTCTTTCAGCGATTAAACACGGACTTGAAGGTTATGAAAAACTTAAGGGTGGAAAAGGCCCGAGTTATTTAAATGAACTGTTTGGAATTAAAGATGAATTATCTCCTCCAGAACCTAAGATAATTCCGCCAGAAGAAAGTGCTAATGTAGCTAAACCTAAGAATAGTGGATTTCTTACTACGTTGTCTTATGGAATTCCTGCACTTACAGCTGGTATTGGTGCAGCTGTAGGTGCTCCCTTTGGTGGTATTGGTGGTATTGCTGGCGGTGCTGCAGGTGGTATTGGAGGAGAATACCTAAGACAGTATATTATGGGAGAAGATATTAAGCATGTACCTGCACTTATGTCAGGTATTGGCGGCGGTGCATCTGGAAAGCTTGTTGCAAGACCCTTAACAAAGGCTGCACTTAGTACACCATGGCTTAAGAATAGAGATTTTCTTTATCGTATTGGAGCAAACTTATAGGAGGATATAATGGCAGCTAACTTTAGATTTACCTCTGAAACACTTGAACCTACTCTTCCACATATTAATATTCCTTCTTATAGTGATGAAGAAAGGCTTGAACGAGAAAGGATACAGTATCTTTCTGACCCAAATAAAGTAGAAAGAATTGTATCTCACTTAATGAAAGAACACGTTCCAGAAAAAAAGAAAGAAAAGCTTGCAATGAGTTCTACGCTTGCAAAAGTTGAATCTTTAATACCAAGTGATGACCCGCGTAAAGGTATGGGTTCTAAGATAATGGATGAAGCAACAGTGGCTATGATGGGAAATCCAGATTTGCATCCACTTGAAGTTATTAAGAAAGTGTATGACAGAAATGTTGAAGAAAAGAAAGTAGCTACATATAAGTATTTAGAGGATAAAGAGAAAGGATTTCTCGGACTTCCAGGTTTTGGTTCGAGTATATTTACTGGTTCAGTAATTGGAAGTAAATATGCATCAATGCCTGGATATGATGAGTATAAAAGGAAAAAGGAAGAATATAATAAGACACATTTCAATACTGATGAATTTTCAAGTATTCCAGAAGCAGCTACATGGGGAAGTATGTTTACTGGAGGAGCAATCGGACTGGAAAAGTTTGGTCTTGCAAATGTTGATAAGGCAGGTAAACTTGGAAAGGTTGGAGCTGCAGCATTGAAAGTTGCTAAGTATTTACCAACTGGTTTTAGGTCAATACCGAATCCTTATCTTAGACTTGGACTTACTGCACTTGCAGCTATTCCTGAATTTTGGGCTTTTGAGGCAACAAAGCAAGCTGTTACTAAAGCACCTGGAATGGAAGAAGTTCCAGATTTACCAAAAGAAGTTCTTGGATTTGTAGCTGGTGGTGCTGGGTTTTCTGCTGTAAGTAAGGGTATAGCTAAGCAAATCAACAAATGGGGAGAGGCACGTTATTCTGCAAATAATGCAGTAAAAGAGATGGTTGAAAATCCTGGAATAAAAGAAATTCTTAACGCTACTAATTTTGATGAGAAATATAGAAAGCAGACGGAACGATTATTTTCTGATAGTGAATTTTCTATGCGTAATGTTCCTGGGTCTGCGGCAGCTAAAGCAGGTTCAGCAAGAGCAAAAATCTCTACTGAACAATTGTCAAGAATTGAATCTAAAGTAAATGAAGGAATACCATTGGAAGAAGCTGTTGGTCAAGTTCTTACTCAAGATAGAGTACTTGGTACACTTGATGCTATTAAGACAAATAAGTTCTTTGATGAATTGCTTAAGTCTTCAGCTGATAAACAAGAAAAAATGCTTAAAAATAGAATATTTAGGGATGCAATCAACCGCGGACTTGACCCTGATGAGGCTGTTTCTGAGGTTCAGAAAGCTACGGCAAAATGGAGCTTTGATAATGTAATAAACTGGGCAAATCAAAGTACAGTATCACATGCACCTGAAGTCTCGGCCAGTCTGCGTACGCTTGGTTACAGTGATGAAGCTATAGAAAAGATTCCTGTTCGTATAGGTAAATCTCTTTTCAAAAGACAACAGGTTGCTCTTAATGCAGAAAGAGAGAAGTTCGAGATAGAAGCAAGTAAGTTATTTCACGAAGAAGCTGGAACAGCAACAGAAGCTACGTTAATTAATCCTCATTGGCATTCAGATATTAACAAAGCACGAACTGTTGTCGCTGAAACAGAGACGTTAACAAAGAATATTAAACCAGAAATTATCGAATCAGAAAGTCCAAAAATTGTATCTTCTGGTGGTAGACGTCCACTGTTTGGTGAAGACGAACCAGCAAGAGATGCAAGTGAAGATGCATGGTACAGATGGTTTAAGAAACAAGCTGCAGGAATAGATGAAGGTGCTACTGAAGCTAATATGTTTACATATGCTGGACCAAAAGGTGGTTCGCTTCCTGATACAGTTCGTAGAATAGAAAAGCTTAGTCCTAATATAACTAATGCTTATACAAGAGTATTTGAAGAAAGGCTCAAGGAATTCAATAGTAGATTTGAGAAAGTTATCGATGAAGATAAAAAGATTGTAACTGAGATAATAGATAAGACTGTAAATGAACCTGTTGAAGCGGTAAAGACACTTTCATTAACTGATGATATAGCAACAACAGGACTTAAAAATGTTGCTGAATTAGAAGCTAAAGTAAAGGCAAAAGAAGCTCGAATGAAAGCACTAAGAGAAGGATATGAAAAGTTGTATGGAAAACCACCTAAGTATTCTGCTGAAGCAGGCGTAGCTAAGGAACTTGAGGAATCTTCTCAGTTAACTAAAGGTACGACTACGAAGACTAAAAAAGATTTCGACAGGGAGTCTGTTGACTTATATACTCGTATGAGTCAAGGAAAGATTTCACAAGACGAGTATGATGAAGCTCTTAATGCTTTACTGGATGAGCATGGAGGTGGTTGGGGTAAGATGATGGCAGCTATAACGGCTGGTGCCAGTGCACTTGTTTCTCTCAGTGCATTTGCTCCTAATGATGCAGAAGCTGCTAATGTTCCAAGCGGTGTTGTTACAAATGCTAATGTTAATTTAGTAAAAGGAATGGTTAAGGACTTTAAAGGAATAGTTTCTGAAATTATAGATAAGAAACTTTTCGTTCCTTCATATGTTAAAGGCTCCTTTGACTTTGGTAATAAAGGATATGCAATATCTGTAGTTCCAAGTCTATCAGCGATAACAAGAAAGAAAAAGATTATTGGTCAGAATCTTTTATCTCCTAATGTTATTGGAGAAGTTTTGTATAACGCAAGAGATAAATACGGCAATAAGCTTCCAACAAACCCTATGCCAGAAATTGCAAACAGAACTTCTATTGCAATGGCTCATACCATGAAGGGACTTGAACTTTCGTCTGATATTATGTTCTATGTTCCTGATGGAAAGTCGCATCAGAAAGAAGTTGCAGAAGCAATGAAGCCGTTACTTGGAATGAATGAAATAGCTTCTAAAGTAAGCTTCCATCAAGGTAATATTGAAAGACTGGAAGAGATGATTGAAGGCATGATAGGTAAAAAGTCAAAAGCAAAATTATCTGAAGTAGATGCACTTGTTCTTGACGGAGAAATAGAAAAGATTATGTTGTTGCAAGATGCGTCAAGGGCTGAACTGAAGAAACTTAATTTTAAGAAAGAAGAGTTCGATAAACAGTGGCGAGCAATAGCTGAGGGACTTGCAGAGAAATATCCAAGCTCAAGGATTGCCTTTGCACTTGAAGGCGAGGGTATGTCAGCTAATGACCCTTGGGTTCTTAAACACATGACTGACGAAGAAAAAGTAGCAGTAGGACATTTTCGTAGATTCTTTGATAAGATTGCTGAGTATTTAATAGACATAGGTGAAAAGCCTATTCTTGAAAAACCTTATATTCATCACGCTACGCATCCAGAATCTAACTATGCAAAACTGAAAAATGATTTGAGCAAATTTGCTCTTGACCCTGAAAATATACTCCCACTTGCAAGGTTGTATCACAGGAATTATAATTCTAAACAGATGATGCCAGATATTCAATATATAATGCAGGAGTATTTACCTGATATTTTTAAGAGAATCGAAATGATAGATTTCTGGAAGAAGGGTAAACCACATGGCTGGCATACGCATATGATGCAACTTGAACAACTTGGCTGGCGAGGTCCGGCTGACTTCATGAAATCAATACAGAAAGGATTTCTTCCTGAGGACAGAACAACATTTAATGATTTAGCTCGACAGATATATTCTTTTGAAGCAGCAAGACTACTTGGTCTTAATCCAAGTCCAGGGTTCAGACACCTTATGAAACTTGAAGCTAACTGGAGTAACTTTGGTATTGGAATGAGTGCTAAAAATATTACTCATGCTTTTAGTCTGTATAAAAATGATGCTGTTGTTAATGCTGCTGAGAAACTAACAGGAAAGAAAATGACAAGAGAACTGGAGACTGAATTATATAGACAGTTTACACATGCTGGAAATATTTCAGCAATAATACAAGACTTCAGTTTATATGAACCACCAAAAGGCTGGTTTGAAAAGATAAGTAGAGGAATATCTGAAACAACGGGAGTTATTATTAATAACACAGAACGTTTCGACAGAGCTATGAGTTTTGTAGGTGCATTAGAAATGGCTGGAAAGAAAGGTATGACAGCAGAACAAGCTCTCTATGGCTTATATGATACAATACTAAAGACTAATTTTCTTAGTGGAGCACAAAATCCTTCATGGCTCAGGAATCCTAAAATCAGAGCTATGTTTATGTTTCAAGGAACACCATTTAAAATTGCTGAACAACGTGCTCTTGATGCGTGGAGAGGTGCGCGTGGAATCAAATCTGCAGCAAAAGAGTTCTATGAACAACTGCAAGGTCTACGTAAAATGGTTAAAGAAGGTGAACAGGAATTTAAGTGGAATCTAATTAAGGATGCACTTGAGGCTGAAAAAGATGTTTTTGGAATACCTTATGCCTATCAACTAATGAGAAGAATGATGATAATAGGAACAATGATAACTGGAGGAGCTGCTTTGTTTGATGCTGATATGCTTGGTCATGTAATACATCCTCCATTTATAGCTTTTGAAGGTGGTATAAAAGTAAGACTAAATCCTATGTTAACAGCAGCTTTTGAAGCTAAGAGTAAAGAGGATGAATTCTGGTTGTCGTCATTCTTTAAGAAATGGTTTAACAGTGGGCCGATGCCTGCTGCCGTTAGCAAAGCTCTCAGACTTAGTGAGGATGATATTCCTAAGATTTACAGAGACAGCAAGTTCCGTTATCTGTTAGGAATACCTGCCACTAAGGAAGAAGATTAATTAAAGGAGGTGAGATAGTAGTAAAAATTCTATTTAAAAGGAGATTGTAGTTATGGCTGGAATGGTTTGTACAGTACAGGAATATAGGTGGAAAGTCGGAATTGATAAGATTGTTTTCTTGTGGACTTCAGATGACACAGCAGGAACTGCTACAGCTGTTACAGCAAACAAGTATACTGGGGAACTGATTCGTTTTGTAACAGACCCTCTTACACCAGCTCCAACAGATAACTATGACATTGAGATTCTTGATTCAGATAGTGTAGATGTATTAATTGGTGCAGGTGCTAATAGACATACAACTGCTACACAACAAGTTATTGCCTCATTACTTGGTTGTTGCTTTGACACAGTCTTGACACTTTCGATAACAAATGCTGGAAATTCAAAGAAGGGCTTAATTGCTCTTTATATAAGAAAATATCCGTTATCGTAGATGAATTATGACTGGAAATGGCTCATTAGGTTTTGAAGAAGTAAGATTTATCAGCTATATAGCTGGAATAATTGGTGTTGGTATAGCTAATATACTCGGGTTCTTAGCTACAAGAACAGTAAAGAAAATAGATGCTAATCAGGATAAACTGTTCAACAAAATTGACCAACATGAAACAAGACTTTCACGACTTGAAGGAGAACACAGAGTTATGGCTGGCCACAAAAAGTTCTTAATTTGCGAAGAGGAGGAGGATTACAGTTAATGATTCCAAGTAAGATTATACTACATCACTCGTTAACGAAAGACAGCGGAACAGTGAGCTGGAACGCAATCAGACGCTACCATAAAAATGACTGTTCATGGTCAGACATAGGATATCACTTCGGTATAGAATATGTTACAGACCCTGGTAGTCCAGAAGGTAGTTATGAAATACTCATAGGAAGAACTCCAGATGTTCCAGGTGCACATACAAGTGGACAGAATAGTAATAGTCTTGGAATCTGTTTCGTTGGTAACTTTGATGTCGAACCTCCTCCTAAAGGTCAGTGGGAAGCAGGGTTAAAACTTGTACGATGGTTATGTAAGGAATTTCATATTCCAAAGTTCTGTGTGTATGGACACAGAAAATTTTCAAGCAAAACCTGTCCAGGTACTTTGTTTGACATTGACCTTTTTGTACATCAGATTTGATTGGAGGATTTATGTCGCTAGAACTGTATAATGCAGTTAAAGATAGTATGAAAACTGGAGATGTTATTGGCTGGGATGGACGAAGTATTTTGCATACAGTTATAGACTGTTTCACTAAAGGTGAGATTGGTCATGTCTCTCAGGTAATAAGACTATCTGAATATGAAGGACTAGAGAGGAGAAGATTTCATTCGGAAGCAACAGCACGAGGGATTCTTCCCTCTCTACTTAGTACTCATCTTAAGAATTATGAAGGAACTGTATGGTGGTATCCGTTAAAAGATGAGTGGAATAGTAAGAGAACTGAAATAGGCGAACGAATGATTGCTCTTATGGGCAGAGGGTATGATTATACTACGCTATTTAAGCTCGCTGTTTTTCATCCTGATGTAGATGACAGAGAACTTATTTGCAGCGAGTATATTCAACTTACCTTATTAGGTAAGCTTGTTAATGATAAAGTTATCTATGAAGGTAAGATATGGACACCGCCTGAATTATTAATGCAAAACTTTTACAAAGAGAGGGTGAAAATCTATGAATACTTTTCTCAGAGTTGCAGTACTGATAGCGATTTGCCTCATCCTTAGTAGTTGTGCTACCAGTTATACTGCAACCAAAATCGGTCAGAATATTGGGGAAAGCTTTTCTAAGGCAACAGCTATTGGTGTACCAGTTGCTCAGAATATAAAGAAAGATTGGCCGTACATATCTGGGCAACTTAAAGGAATTACGGCAGGAGACTATGAACGTATAGTTCCTTATGAAGTACAAGAAACTATTGATGAGCTGGACCAACTTTCCTTAAAGGAAGGCGAACTTACGATGGAAGACAGCGGAAAGTATATGGGTCTTGTTGTTCGACTTGAGTATTTAGGAGCCAAGTTCTTTTGGGAAAAGTATGGAATAAGCTTATATAAATGGTTTAAAGTATTTATAACAGGAGGATAGAAAAATGTCAAAAGATTTACAAACAAACATCGCAGCAGGAGTGGGTGCAGCAGCTGTCATAGCACAGTATATTGCTGGAAAGTTTGGTGTCGACCTCGGATTAACAGCTGATGTTCTTTCAGCTATTACAGTTGCTGCAGGACTGTATATTGGCTGGAAAGTAGGCAAACCAGGAAATACTCCGGAGGTGAAACCATGATTCTCTGGAATGTTCCAAAGGAATTACGTCCTGCAAAGGGGATTATCAATGGAGTTATTCTTGGTCTTGTACTGTGGGCACTGATACTGACTGCCTGCTTTGCACAGAACTGGAAACAAGGCAGTGATGTTACTGTTGCCTGGGATGCAGTTACATCTGCAACAGGAACAATCAGTTACAAACTGTACTACAAACCTGCAGCAGGTGGGACTGAAACCTTTTCAAAGGCAGCGACTACAACACAGGCAACACTGACATTACCAGAAGGTAGATGGTACCTTGGAGTATCAACGGTCAAGACGATGGGGGCGGACAGCGTGGAGAGTTCGATTAACTGGTCGGACAATCCCGCTGTGACGTTTCAAGCACAAACGTTTGGTGTTTTCTATATCGCACCGGCACCGCCACCAGTGGGTATTAGGCCGCTGAAGTAGGATTGTTTAGGGGAAAGTAGGGGAGGTGAAAGCCTCCCCTTTTCTTTACAACTCGACAGGGTCTGTCTTCTTAAGTTCTTCTTCCTTCAAAGCTTCTTCATCAACAAGCTCCTCGGGCTTGTCTTCAGTCTCCACGGGCTCAAGGTTCTCCGGTATTACTGCACTGGCTATCTCCATTAGCTCAGCACGTTCTTGCTCAGGGAATTCGTTGAAGTTATTCTTTACCCCTGCAATCATGTCGCTCATATCAAGCTTAGCGACAACACCGATTCCCCTTACCTTTCCCTCCGCCATCTCAGTAATATCATTCCACTTCCAGTTTCTAACTGCCATGTTTATCACCTCCTTTCTTCTTTGATTCAGGTGGTAAAATTTTTGTACTTTCTGGTAACCGTTTGCCTCGACTTGCTAACCAATCAGAATCAACGTACCAGATTTCTCCTGTCTCTCCGTTCGGCCCTCGAAACTGTCGCTTAACTTTACCAGTCCTGATTGCTGTAGTTATTACGTTGTCAAACTTGTCACTGTCTAAATCTCTCCATACCATAGACAACAAGTCTTTCTCTGTTACATATTTTCTTGTACGAATAAGCTGCATGACAGTATCAACTTCACTTGTTACAGATGACTTACCGATGGCTTTAAATACAATTCCCATGCTTTTCTCAACTTCCTGTATTTCCAGCATTGCTCTTTCTATATGTCTCCACTCAAGGATTCTTCTGTCAGATTCAGATGCCGCACAAGCAAGTGCTACCTTAAGTAAATACATGGGTTTTCTTGAATACCACCCATTAAAAGCTGGGTCTTTACATAGCCTGTCAGGGTCTAATTCTTCGTATGCGTTATACCACTCGTCCCATTTCTTTCCTGCTTCATTAGAGAAATCATACTGACCAACAATTCTAGATATTGAATATAAATCAGCAGAAAGTTTCTTCTTTAATTCTAATACTCTTGGACTTTCCTCAGGACGAGAACATTTCTTAGCACGACGGTCAGCCCAAATAAATAGTATACGGCTCGTAAGTCCGCCACCAATCGCTGTACTTGGTAAACAACTTGCAAGACTTTCTGGTGTTGTTGCTCCCATTAGGTTAAGATAAATACTCGGAATAGTATTGTTTCCAGAGTTCTTTGTTCTATACTTCCACGGAAGTTCTTGACAATCAAATAAGTCAGTTAGAAGGACTAACATCTTTGTATTCTCCTTCTTCTGTCCAAGGAAGCTTTCAAACTCCTTAGATATGATACTCAAACTGGAATGCGTCAAAGTACTTCCGTCCAAAAGCTGGTCTTGCTGTGCAGAGTTTTCCAAGTCCTGAAGCAATGCCTCTTTAGTTACAGCATCAGCACTTGTTTGTATTTCAGGTACCTCACTCATTATCTGAAGACCGAAATTAATCGCCTGACTTTTTCGTGCAATACCTGGCTCAGCAACAAGTACTATATACATATTGCCGTAGACTTTTATTCGTCCAAGACTCAAATATGTCTTCTTTCTTAGTGCACTCGCAATAGCTGAGAAGCCTACCCACTTATGAAATATAGTAGCAGGTTCAGTTTCATTTGTATATTCCATATAAGCATCCAGCCAATCACTTAATTCTCTTGGTCTACTCATGTTATGACCCAGTCTCTACATAATATACTGCTTAGTGATATACCTTGTACTTTAGTAGATTGTGGGTTCTCTGCTTTTTGTACAAGTATCTTTTTTATTCTATCAAGTTCATTTGTAATATTAGAGAAGTCTAATGTAGTATATGTATTAGCACACAAGCCATATATCTTTTCCCAGTTGAAAGTCATAGATACTATAAGTATAGTATATTCTATTAATATCTTATACTTAAGCTTACCAAGTTTCTGTCTCAGTATTATATGGTCAATTCTATCTTGAAACACATCAACATCTCTACGCCTCTCAGCAACTTTACTAAGTCTCCATTTAAGATTCTCTAATACTTGCCTTCGTTGAGCATCGTTAATTACTGCCTTCACTATGTGAGGATGTTGTTTCTGCTGCATGAATTCCCTCCTTATGCCATTGCCACAGTCCGTAAATTGCAAGCAAAAAGTACACTGTGAATAGCGTCCCTTGTTCTGGTAGTCCATGATAAAAGTCTATAACTGCCCAAGACGCATTAGTAAATGCCCAGATAACAAAGCAACTTTTCATCTTGTGTATATTTATATAGACTCCTATTAAAGACCACATACTTGTAAGCCACTTAAAACCAAAGAAAAATATCACAACAAAAGAAGTTACAACAAGTACCATAGTAACTACGTATGGATATTGCTTAGTTAGGTTTAATATCTTCAATGTTATTTATCTCCTGTTAATTCTATTACTACAATTGCAGTCAAAAACAGAGCTGTAATAATTAAAGGAATTATTTCTACTATAAATTCCTTCCACTGATTCCAGTGTTTCATCTTAACAGCTCTTCATGATTGAATTCTTCAAGTTCTTTCCAGTTTGGTCCAGCCTTAAAATCAATCTCAATTTCAAAAGTTTCATTATTAGCAGCAATCTTTTCTCGCATACATTCCACTAATATGCTTACAGTTTCAGCACGCCTGTCTTTTCTTGATAATACATAAAGACCATCATGAAGCTGAAGAACCATCCAAATTCTATCTCCATATTTTCTGTATATTCTGACAATAGACCTGTTCATTAAGTCTCCAACTGTTGACTGTGGATTGTAAGCATACGCACTTCTGAACAGTGCTTCGTCAAGTCTACCAAGAAATCTGTGAACTCTGCCAAAACAATTCACAAGTGTACGCTCTCTTCTTAATTGGTCTTGAATACGCTGATACCATAAACGAAGTTGAGGTGTAGTTCTGTGATAAAGTTCTTTAAGAGTTTTGGCGTCTTTGACACTGCAACCAAGTGTTGCACTTATAGCTAACGGTCCAGCATCATAATTACCTGCATGACGCAGTGTCTTTCCAATACGTCTATGCTCCTTAGTTACTTGTTCTAAAGGAATACCAAACATCATACTGGCTGTTAACTTATGAATGTCAAAATTACTTTTTTCTTCATATGGAGCATTGAATCGATTCTGAAATAATACTTTACTCCGCATATCATTTATAAGATATGCAACAACTACTGCTTCGGCTTGTACATAGTCAGCACAGATATACTCGTATCCTTCTGGAGCAGTATACATCTTGCGGGCGAACTCAGGTATGTTTTGAAGATTACCGCTACCGTAAGGTAGAATAATTGACTTACTACTCGACCATCTTCCAAACGATTTTCTCCCTTCGTCGTCAGTATCTTTGTTGTCCATCTTCTTTCCAGTAATATTATACGAAGTATGGACTGTACTATTAGGACTTAATTCGATATCTATAAATGAACGCTTATATTTATCAAACTTTTTTGCGTTCAAAATAAGATTAAATATCGGATTGTCAGGAACAAGTTTAGAAAGTTTCTTCAATGCTTCTTTATCTGCAGATATCTTACGTGGGTCGTCTTTAGATTTACGCCTTTTATACTGAACAGGTAATCCAAGGTCAATATAAAGTAGTTGTTGAAGCTGTTTAGGAGAGTTAAGGTTTACATCACATTCCTTAGTTGTGCCGACCTTCTTCTTCAACCTCTCCGAGAGCTCGCTGCTCGCCTTTACAACTTCGAGATTACACTCCTCAATTAGTTCCTGCTGAATTGTTTTATCAACATAGATGCCTTGCATCTGAAGCATAATGGCTGGTTCGAGTTCAGACATTTCAAACTCAAAGGTATGACGAACTCCCATCCTGTCCATCTCCTTCTCCAGTACCATAGCAACTCCATGAGTCCGGCAACAGTCCAGTGCATTATACATAGACTTGTTGTCTTCAGCCAAGTGTTTCCAGGGTGGAACATCCAACAAAATGCTGGCAAGGAAACCTAAGTCTCTTGGCAACTCTGGAAAGCAACAGTGTGCAGCAAGAAGCGTATCCATATAAACATTTGAAATCTTAATTCCATGATTCATAAGGATGACTGCTAAGTCGTAACTTGCATTTTGAATTATAATAGGTTTTTCTTTAAGTACTCGACCAATCCAGTACCACAGCTCCCGTTCTTCGTTTTCAGACAGCAACGGATACTTACCATTGAGTATCCTTACTGACATAGCAAACCAAGGATTATGAGCAAAACCAATCATGCTAATATGACAGCCTGGCTGCACTGTTTCTATGTCAGTAGTAACTGGACTGTCCATTTCTAACAATTGTTTACAGTATTCAATAAACTGCTCTACTTTTACGTCTGGTAATACAACAGTCTTATCTGGTGTAAGTCCTTGGAACTCCGAATGGAACTTAGCCTTTCGCAAATCCAGTATTGTGGGAAAGTATAACTTCCAGTCGTAGTTAACCGCTTGTGGATGGTAAGTAGGAATTACCTTTACTCCTGGGACTAATGTACTTTCAAGTGCATAACCTCTTAAAGTACTAATACGTTTCTCACCAGTCAGTGCCCATAAAGCTGTTGCACCTAAAGCAACTACTACATTAACCTTTGACTCTGCTATTTCTTCTTTCAACTGTTCTATCCAAGCATACAACTTTGGCTTAGGAATAGTACACTTCTTGTCCTCGAAATAGAAATTAATTTTATTTCCTGGTGGTCGCTCCCTTGCAATGTTTCCAACAAGACATTCTGGTCTATTAATTCCTGCCTGAGAAAGGAGCCAGTTGAGGGTACGACCTGCGTACCCCACAAAAGGCTTTCCAATAATGTCTTCGTCTTTACCTGGGGCTTCACCGACCAAGAAAATCTTGGCATCTTGTGGGCCTTCAGTATTAACAATCATTCTTTCTTACCTCCTCCTATTACCTCGAGTCCTGCAGGCTTGTCGAACTGTGCCTTGCAAGCATCAACAATAGCTTGTGTTGGTTCTGCATGACCACAGTTTGTGCACATGAAACCAGTCTGATGATGGATAAATCCAGCCTTTCCGTTGGGACTAAGAATGCTGGATATTCCTTTAATAATAAAGACCGGAACCCATTGTTCTCCCTGACATTCATTACAGACATAGGTGGGGAGCTGAGATACGTCTACGTTTACCTGAGCCTGCATCGGTCTGCCAGGTTGCATCTGATTACTAAAAATCTTTTTATCCATTACCTTCCTCCTTTTCGAGTATCTTGTCCAGTAAACAACGTATGTCTACAAGGACAGTTAAAATCATAACCTGGAGTTTGTATACAGGAGAGATGATGTTTGGGTCAGCTTCTTGTAACTCCTTCACACGCCCTTCCAAGTCATAGTCATCAACAAAGTACTTACGTCCATCCACTGTATGCCTCCGAGAAAGTAAAATTTTTGGATTTTCTTACGCAATACAATTTGCCTTTTCCCACTCACTCAGCCTATGCAGTGTAGTTGCATAGCTCTCCTCCGCAATGTCACAGCCAATGGGAAACATCTTCATATCCAAACCAGCAATAATGGATGAACCTGAGCCCATAAATGGGTCGTATAAAATACTACCTGGTAATGTTGTTCGAGCGATGAGCTCTTTAAGTAATGGGACAGGTTTCTGTGCCTGGTGCATCCTTTCACTAGGTAGAACTGGAGGTACTTGCATCCAGTCTGGTTTTCCTTCTTCAACGAGTCTCGAATCTGGACGTCGGGCGAAGAGTGCAATTTCATATGCAGCTGAAAACCAATAGTCTGGGTTGTTGTTTTGTCCACTTTCGTTTTTAATCCAGATAAATGGTCTGTCGCTGCAGAGCCATCCTGCTGTTCTGAAAGCATCTCGTAGAAAGCAGAAGTTAGTTGGGCTGGTAAAGACGATAGCGTGAGCCGTCGTCTTACAAAACCTCGCCGATTCTGACGCGAGTGCTTTATACTGTCTAATAGCTTCTTCTGGCGTATCTTCATACTTGTAACCTGCTGTTGATAGCCCACCTGTTTCACCTCCTATACCCATAGCAATCTTATCTATATTTATACCATAGATTGGGTCAGTTAATAATAAGTCAACAGAGTTTGTTGTTTGTCTCTTCATATGTTCATAAGCATCACAACATTCAACTGAGAAAAGCTTGTTAGTTCTTCTCTCAATCTTCTTCTCGTACTGACTAACTGCTTCCATTCTTTCTACAAGCTTAGTCATTCCCTTTACAGCTTTTCTTATTTCACTTTTCGTAGTACATTCTTTAAGTGAAGGAAACTGTTTAATTGCCTCAGCGAGTTGTAAGTCATCGGATATTGATTGCTTACTACGCCCGACAATTTCAGCTGTTTTTTGTATAGTCCAACCGCCTTCTCTACCACTGGTACTTTCACCATGTAGTTTTTGTTTAAGCTTGTGTATTTCATCTATTGCTAAAAGTTCTTCAGCAGGAGTCAACGCTTTTCGTTGTAAATTTTCTTCTAATTCCAACTCCCTCATACGTAAAGGGTCTATGGTATCGTTAAAAGCAATTAGCGCTTTTCTGTTCCCGAGTATACAAGCTGCGAGTCTTCTTCCTCCCGCAATAAGCTCCATGTTCCTGTTGACTACAATAGGTTGTAGTTGACCATAACGCTCGAAACTTGCAAGTAGTTTCTCTACCTCTCCAAGTTCAGTCCTTATACGAGGAAGTTCTTCTTTTACCTTAATAATATTAGGGTCTACTTCAATCATCGTCAAATCTTGGTATTCCATCTAAACTTTCCTCCTCTTCATCGTCGTCTTGGTCGCCTCCATTCAGACTTTTTAGAGTCCTTAAGTCTTTTACAGATATCTTCAGAAGTTTAAGTAAAGCTTTCTCATCCTCTGTCAAGGCATCCGCCCTTTTGTTTACACTGTATTGAGTTACTTCGGCAAAGTCTTCTCTTCTTTTGTTGCGGTAGTTGCGAATAAACATCTGTTGTTCTTCGTCAGACATTTGAGTAAAGTCTGGGTAAAGAGATTCAAGTAATGCCATAGTTCACCTTATCCTTTCGTATCCTGCATCGTAGAATGCTTTGGTATAAACTTCCTGTATGAAATCAGAAAGTTCCTTTTCAGTAAACACATACAGATGCATGACAAAGAGCTTAGCATTTTCCCACTCTTCATCCTTGACTCGTAGGTCTACTTTTTTCTGTGCAATATATCTTGCGAGCATTTCAGACAATGAAGCTACGATAGTTGCAAGGTCTTTCTTTAAAGCTACTTCGCCCATACCTACTATCATGCTGTAGCTCATACGATACTTTTCTGTATCTACCATACTGCCTCCAGTTAAGAAGCGGAGCCAGGTTCCCGTTTTGACTTACTCGTGGGAGGAGATAAGATGTGGGAGACCCAGCCCCGCCGGTTCAGTAACCTGCTCAGGTGCGCCTTACGGCGTAGCAGGTGTTGTTAGCCAGCGACCATTTTGCTGACGTCGTTGAAAGTCCGCCCCTCGAACTCTCTCATACCGACAGTGATTCTGACGCCCAACCCTATCCAGTCACCGTTCTGCAACGCTGTCACAATCGCCTTCGGAGTTGAGACATCAATATTCATCTCATCACCGAACTGTTTCAGCATATTGATTTTTGCCTGGCGTTTTGTCATCCTGCCAGACTTGGTCAGCTCATTTTCGTCACCGAGCTTGGGCAGCCAGTTCTTGTAGGATATAGTTGCACCGTCAATAGGCGTTTCATCATCTGACATATAGCCACCGTTGCCATCAAGGGTAACAGTCCAGATGATGCACTGGTCTTCACTGGAGAACTTCACGTCTGTTACATTTGCAGTGTAGCTACCACGAGGAATCAGTGGTGTGGGCTTGAACTCTTCCTCTGCGTTGAAGTCGCCTTCGATATTAAAGTCAGCACCAAAGTCTCCGCCTTCCTCAGCAAAATCACCACCACCCTCAAACTCCTTTGCTGCCTTTGTTTCATCTTCTTTTTTCTGTCTTGTTGCCATGTTCAGTCTCCTTTTCGTTAGTTTATTTCGTTGCTTTTTTCTTGGTCGGTTGCGTTAGGTACGCCATGACCTCATTGTAGTCGTTAGGTACAAAATGGGGTAGTAAGCCCTCTTTTCCAGACAACCGACTACGAGCATTTTTCAAGCCAATGCTTATTGTCTGAACCATATATTTTACTTTATCTCCCTCCTTTCTTACAGCAGTATAGTACACTTCATCGAAGTAACCTGGCATTCTGATAGCTAATTGTCCAGTCATCAAAGGTTTGACTTCGAGAATTGCACCTGTCTCGTCATCCTTCACTACGTCCATATGTGAAAGGACTACGATATTACAGTTCATGCTTATTAACTGTCTAAGTTTTCCTTCAATGAGATTTCTTACCATTTGATAGTGTACATTCCAGAGTGGTCCGCCAGCTGCATTTCGTTTAGGGTCAAGTTGAAGAGCTCGTTCCATAGCTAAATCAATAAGTCCTGTCGTGTCATCAAAGATTACAGTTTCGTATTCGCCTTGGCTAACAGATTTCGAGACTTCTCTGAAATCCGATTCAAACTGAACCCAACCTTGCGGTGCAATAGCGTACTGACTGTAGTCAAAATTGAGTCCGCGATACAGAACAATACCACCGCTAAAATCAAAAACAAACCCAGGAGTAGGAAAAGTGCTGGCAAAAACAGATTTTCCAGTCCCAGGCGGACCGATGATAAGAACTTTGTAAAACTCTGTTTGTATTGAGACGTTCTGAGCATTTTTCATCTCCTTTACTCCTCCTCTGCTTCGACATCCCATCGCTTTATTATATAATCTGGAATGCGTTCAGTTATTTGGTACGCATCTTCTGGATGAATAGGAATAGTCATATTAGTTTCACAGATTCTTGAATACTGACACAGTTTGTTATAGTCATAACATCTGTCAAACTCAGCTGGAAAATATGCTTCTTCCCAGCAAGTAAAGATGTCCCTGCACGTAGAAAGGAAACTGTGTTTCCATTTTTCTATGTCGGCGTCATTAAAGATTTGTGGAGCTCTTGCAAAGTCAATAGTTAGTTTGCCATACAGTCCTGTCGTGGGACTTTTCCTTGCTGTTGCTTGTGCTATAGTGACAAGGACTCCTTCGGGCTTTTCTTGTAATGTCCTTTCAGCTGCATAGCTGTAACCAATGACTGCTGTGTTACGGTGCAGACGTGTTGCAATAAAGTTGGGATTCATTCCTGTTGTCTTGTGTTCATTTATCCAGAAATTCCCTCCCAACCTCATTTGCATATCTATCTTTCCAGTAAAAATGATGCGAGGGAGTTTCCCGTACATCATTCTTTCAAACGCAGTATCCTTTGTCAGCTCAACAGCGAATACTTTCTCTGTATCTACAACTTCTAACAGACCTTCATCATGAGAAAAGTGCGTCATGTATTGCAAGAACATGGTAGCACAATTCTCGAGTGTCCTATAATCGTCATTGTAGATAAATGCAGCAGATTCTCTGTCCCATATACTTTTCCCTCGCATTATTCCAGCTTCCATCGCATGCTCACGCTGACCCCATCCCAGCTCTTTTATGCCAGAATAGAAACCTTCCATAAAGCCGTGCCATGTACTACCGAAACGCAGAGCCGTACTACCCTTTGTGCCCTGGATTCCAAGGATATTAGCAAGCTGGAACTTACGCTTACACTGTGCGGCGTTCTTTCGCATCGTGTTGTCTATTCGCATCTCATCTTGGAACATAAGTTCCTCCTTTTGTATTGAGTCAGAAAGTACAATTTTTGTACCTTCTGGGCGACACGGCTACACCTTCTGGCTGACACACCAGTGTCCACTCGCCAGACAGGACTTGAACCTGCCCACCGCATCGCCCAGTGCTGGAATCAAACCAGCCGCTCTTAAATCTTGAGTCCGAGTTTTGCGAGAAGGTCTTTTGCCTTCTTCTGCTCTGCATCGCTGAGGTTGCCGATAGCATCGATGATAGACTTCTTGCTGACCTTCTCACCAGCAGGTGCACGGACAGTCCAGTCACCCTTCTTCAGTCCTTCCCAGACTGCGTTGATGGACTTTACTGCATCCTCACCAGTCTTACCTGCAGCTGCGTCGCCCAGTTTCTGGGACAGACCGTGCATGGAAAGGTTGGCTTTGATTACATCGCTGAGTTCGTTGGCGTCGAACTTCAGGACTGCAGCTGTGGTGCCCTCAGTAATCTGTAATACGTTTCCTGTGATAACTTTCTCCAACTTCTTAGCCATGATACTACCTCCTTTAATATAGTGTATAATACCCCGCTAACGCTAAGGGTTTGAAGCCACTGCTTTGTTTACAACCAAGGGGAAAATCTCCAACCCACATATAGAGTGTAACATAAAATGGCTCAGGTGTCAACAATTATTTTTAGTTTCATCATGTAAACCTGAAAGATTTATGTCCACCCTTATCATGTTAGTCCCCATTCTGTAGCACTTAACTGTGATACCATTAGACAGTTTTGTGTCATGTCTTTCAACCTGTCCTTGATATACAGTCTCGAGTGCACGCTGAACTCCCCTCGCTATTTCTTTGTACCTATTTCCCATAATAGATTCTCCTTTCCTCATCAGTTAATCCTCCCATAAGTTCTTCAACTTCTTCATAGGGAAGTCCATCTCTGACCATTAAATCAAGTCGTCGCCGTCTGTCAGGGTCATCTTCCAGTGAGACCTCTCTCACAACTCCGTTGGCATCCTTATGGATTATCTTCATCGGAGTAACCTCTCGCTTGGTTATTTTGACAAACAGCTTCTTCTTGTTATCTGAGATTGCCCGCTCAATCAGCATCCTTCCTGCACAGACTGGGTCGACAGACATATACTCGTCTTTTAAATCCAGCAACTTTCGGCGGAGTTTTGTCTGAGCAACCTTGTCTGTAACAGGTATAGCATAACTACAACCTTCCTTCAAGGTTATAAGCTTTGCAAATATTTCTGTTTCGTAACTCATCTTACTCCTCCAGAAGCTCAGCCTCAACACTGACGTCTTTGCCGTACTTCATAGCCATTTCAGTCTTGAGTTTGTCCCTGACTTCTTTCAAAACAGTTTCGGCTCCGCCAGGTGTATGCTCAGCCACTATGTCAGGGATTGTTACAAGTGCACTGTAGATAATATTAACTTTAATTTTCATACTTCCTCCTTTAAGATAAAAATCTTTTGTCAAGCTCTTCCATCAGAATATCTATGACTTCGTCAACGGACTTAGCTTTGAGATACTTTCTGCACTGACTACAGTAACGGACGTGATAGTTCTTAACACGGTAGTTGTCTCCGACACTCTCTACCTCGACAGCAACAAGACCCTTCATAGTCCAATCAACAGTCATGTGGTACAGCTTAGCTTCGCTGTGTCCACAGAGTCTGCAGACCTTAGTCACAACAAGGTCGTATTCCTTGGGTATATGGACTAAGGCCTTTTCAGTTTTCTTCTTTTCCTTCAGGGGAATACCCAGCACTGTGAGAAGTTTTATCTCGTCTTCAGTTAGATTCCTCATCGTTTCAGCATCAATACTCAGTGACTTCATCATTACCTCCTATTAAGCTGAAAGCTTGTTGTATTCTACCTCTACTTCCTCAGGAGAAAATGCATCACATAGTTCCTCTTGCAACTGGTCGAGTTCCATACCATCTTTGATGGCGAGTTCTACAATACGGCTCAGTGTTTCGGTCCGATTTTCTTCCTTAACCTTCTCGGCAAGTGAAACAACTTGACCACTCTGCTTGATGATTACAGCTCCACTTTGCAGTGACTTCTTTACTGTCACATATAAGACACCGTCAATTGTTTCCTTTGAAATCATAAGGTCATAGACCCTTGCTGCCTTACGTAACTGGAACAGCCGGACTCGTACAGTTTGCTGTTCGTTTTCGCTGGCACAAGGAATTAGCATTGTGTCACCCTCTTCCATTCGCAAAGCCTGCTCGAAATATTCTTGTGTTGTCATAGCTCATTCCTCCATTTTTGGTAGACCTTCACTGCCCACCACACCAGTAATGTTATCCAAGTTTCCACGGGCCTCTCCTTTCTTCATAAACTCTTCAAACCACAGTACCCAGCCTGCAGCATATACAATGATGCTAACCATTTCTGCCTTCTTCATATCGGGGTCTTTGATGTTAGGAATTTCCTGAATCTTCTTAAAGATTTGACCCCAGCCGAAGCCACCGTCAGTTACCCTGTTGGCTACCATCATAGTTTGCTCTTCGAAAGGCTTGTTGTTAGCATGACGCTCCTTTCCCTTACCGAATGCAGCCTGGTCGTAAGCAAGGCTTAATGCGTAAACCAAGCGTCCATACAATCTGTCTTTTTTCTTACTCATTTGCTGCTGCCCTCCTTTTCAGTATTTTTTCACAAGCCTCAATCACACAATCACAGCAGAATGAAAGTCTTGCTCCGTTGTGATTTAAGGCAAGCTTTATAGTACCAACAGAAATCTCATCACCACAAAGCTTGCAGTGTGCACGTCTTCCGGTGGAGGTAACTTTCAATACTTCAGGGTTTATTGACTCGAACTTTCTTGGCACGTTTAGCCTCCTTTTCAAGTATTTTTCCAATCTCCAGCAATTCCTTGGTCGTAAGCAGGTTTGCTGTCTCATCCTCGTAAATGTGAAAGCATCTTCCTGCTCCCCAGAATGTCCAGTGCATACCCATCCTGGTATACTGCTGACTGATAGTGATTTCTTCATCGTCAGTCTTAACATCCTTAAGATTTGGCATTATCTTTGCCACGTTTCACCTCCGCAAACACAGGAAATCTTGGGACGTTCCGTCCAGGTGTCAGATGCTGATACTTGACAACGACAACCTTACCAATAAGATTCTCTTTGACGTTCCAGTAGTTCTGTCGCTGTTCTGCTGTGAAACCAGAGCCGACCTTGAAAGTCCCACCATCATTGCTTATACAAATCAAGGCACCGAGTCGACCTTTAGGCTGACCATAAATATCCCTTTCTTCTTCATAACCCAGAATTTTGTAGCTGTCTTTCTTCCTTGGCTTGAACTTCATTATTAGTGTGGAACGACTACGCTTGTATGTGGCAAGTGGGTGCCGAACAATTATTCCTTCGTAGCCTTGTTTCTGAAACTGCTCAAGCCAAAGCATGATATTCTGAGTGTCGCCGTTGTCACTGCGATAAGTTTCGACTACCCGCAAAATGTCAGGATTAAATGCGTACTTAGTGAGTTCAAGCAAACGAGTTACCTGAGCCTCATTAGAAATTGTGTCGAAGATATGATACTGGATTTGTTCGTAGTCAGGATGCAAGTTTACCTTGCGAGATACTCTGGAATGAATTTCCTCAAAGGGTAAGCCATGAGCGTACAACTCACCATCCAACTCAATTTCATTCATTCCAGTTTCAAGCAACGCCTTGTTGATGTGTGGTACACTTGTAATCACGTTGCCTTCGCTGCTCAGAAGCGTCACAGTCTTGTTGTAGATTAGTGCCCTGCAACGCTCACCATCATACTTGGGCTGGATTAAGACATCCACGTTCCACCTTTTCAGGCGTTTCTCTTCAAACGGATAGCAAAGCATAACACCTGTCCGCCGTTGACTGGAAGGACGCTCGCCTTCATGTTCTTCCAGCATTTCTTTTACGCTGGTATCAGGATTGTAAGTCATGAAGTGTTACCTCCGTTTTCTGCTTATGCAGGCTCTTGTGTTTCAGGCCCAGGAGTTTTTCCGCTCCCCTCAGGCCTTGCTTTCTTGCCGATGCCCTGTCCTTGGCGAACCGCAATAGGCTGACCTTTTGCAAAGAATCCGGCTGGGTCGTCTTTTCCGATGGTACGCTTACCACAATCCTCCAGAGCCTTCGTAGCTCCCATTCTACGCTTCCACTCATTTGTCTTGTCCTCCTTTATCTGCCACCATAAGCAAGCTTTAGTAAGTACTGGGTCATCCCTGCCATCATAGCGTTTACACGCTTCAGGTCTTTTGTCGTAAATCTTGCAGCCGAGTTTGGTCAGGTGTTTACAATCTTTGTGAATGATAGTGAATAAGGTTGATTCGTCTGTTCCACCCATACCACTAACAAAGAACTTAAATCCCTTGGTTTCCAAGAAAGCGAATTCTTCCTTACTCCGAATGTCTACTGGCATGAGCGTAATCTTGCAGCATTTGAAGCATTTCAGGCACGCCTGGCTTCTCAGCTTTTCAATCTTCTGTACTTCTTCATAAGTCGCTGTTGGCTCCTCGTTTGCTTCCAGAAATTCCTTGTCGAAGGCAAGGCCTTCTTCGTTATACTTCTCTTCCATTTTTTCCTCCTTCTTTATTTTCTTGTTTACTTCCACAGCTTTCATGTACTGCTTCTCCGTAGCCCATTTCAAAGCCTTGCTTGTAAACTTCCCAGAATACAACCCAACCGGACTTGTTATCTTCCAGGTCAATTTGTGGGCCTATACCATGTTTAGTGTTGAAAGCAACCATGCCTTTAAAGTATGTCCAGGCAGGATGCTTCTCCTTTGAAACCACAGTCATGTTACCGGTACCTTTCGGCATAAAACCTCCACTCATTGTTAGACCTCCTTTTCGTAGGGATATTGTTTTCTTATGATTTTTGCTACTGTTTTGTAATTCATGCTGAAACGTGTTCCCAAGTTAGAGAAGGAGAGCTCAGGATTCTCTGCCTTGACTCTCCTAATCTTACGAATTACATCATCAGATGGACGCGGAAATCTTCCTTTGTAATTCTCACCTGAGTTCATACTACTTCTTCTCCTCTGGATACGTGAAAGTGACCTGGATTACCTGAGGACGCTTCTTTCCTTCAAACAGAGACTTGCGAATGTAGATGTCTCCGTAAGGGCTGTCGGGGTCGCCAGTCCCATATCGTAGGGTTCCTTTTGTTTCCTTATTCAGTTTGTACTCTTCTTGATGATTTGCCATCTTTGGCCTCCTTTGCAGCTTCGCTGCATTTAATTTTAGCCCTTTAGGGCTTTGATTGTTTCTGCCACTTTGTCAGCGTAGTTTGTGAGACTTTGGTATACGTCAGGTTCGAGATAAATCTGGGTATGCGGGTCTTCGCCGTTGTCCAGATAAAGGACAAAGCCAAACCCATCAAACCTAACATATACATTGTTACCAAGATACTCTGGTTGGAATCCAGGAATCAAGGGAATGTCTTTTGGACTTAATTCGTCGCTCATTCTTAATTCCTCCCAGAAAGTCCAAATTTTGTATCTTCTTGATATTCAACAAACCGACTACATTCCTTACAAGAAAAACTTTCCCAAGCACCTTTTGCGGCTAATACCAGGCAGTCATCGTAATTGCTGCAGTCATGAAACCTATGCTGTGACACTTCTGCTCTCGTAAGCGAACGAAACAATTCTTTTGGTTTCATGGCTCTATACCTGCATCCCTTAAAAGTCTTGAAATTCTGAACATTATAGCTGACTTGTGCCTCTTGTGCTTCAGAGATGCTGCATTGATAAGTCCCATGAGATTCCTTTCAAGTAGCTCATCTTCTGATTCACTCCAGAGATGTTGATGCCTTTCTGGATTAATATAATACTTTTCTTGGAGTATTTCTCGAGATAGGTAGTTATTCTTACCTTTTTTATAGGCTTCTTCTGCATGAGCCATCATAGAAAGTTGCGAGTGTGAAAGCTGAGGCTTGTTAAGCAAATTTTTGCGGTCTTCGAGTTGATTTATCTGCTTAACTAGTTCACCAACTATCTTGAACAATTCGTCAGATAATTCAGCGTATTCTTTTCTTAAACTGTTCAACTCCATGCGTGTTTCTTCCAGTGAATTGCTCTTTTCCTTTGTCTTTTTCATCTCACTATCTCCTTTTCTAGTTTTAAAGTCTTGACATACATACTTAATTGCTTTGAAGTAATAATTCCTATACTATGCAAAGCAATTAGTCCCTTTGCTTGTTCCGTCTTGGAGTAATTTCCATTCACAAGGCGGAACAACTTGTCTCTTAAATAATCCTTTTTCTGACATTCTTGCATCTCTTGCCTCCTTCAATTTATGATATAGGTTACGAGCCAAGCTGAAAATTTAGCTATAAAGAACCAACTTATAAACAAGAATACTAATAATATAGCATAAATGAACAGCTTCATTATTCTCCTTCCAATTCGTCAGGCTTCTGAATCGTAAGTAAGGTTCCAGCCTTCGGAAGGATTGTTATTCCAAGTGTCGGAGAAATTATTGCAGTCCTCGTGCTTCCCATAATTTCAGCCCGTATTCTCTGCTTCATGAACACAGAGCCTGTGGCAAAGGAAAGCGACAACAGCAAGATAGGTATCGTTATTCCAAAGAATATATTTAATATTCTTTGTTCTTTTTCTGGCCTCATTTTTTAGCCTCCTTTAGTTTCTTCTGTACACTTTATCTGCAAGGAATTGCAGAACAAAAAGTACAGCAAATTTCTCTCCTCTTTCGATAAACAAGTTAACCGCGAAAACTGCCATAAGACGGTTTTCTATGTTAGTCCTGAAAACAGGGAGCATTTGTTCAGTCATTTGTTCAGTCATTTATCCCCCCGCCTTGTGGATAAGTCTCGCAGTTCGGTAGCATTTGTAACACAGTTCTGCGTCTGGTCTTTTTCTCAACAGATTGAGTTTTAACGGTTTTCTGCAACTTTGACAGACTTTAGTTTGCGAAAGCTGTTTGTAACTAAAAGGTTTTTTCATTTTTCCTCCTTCCTCCTTTTCCTCAAGCCAATCGGTTTGGCTTGGAGGCTCACAGTATTTTATTGCCCCTGTGAGTCGGGCATATTTTCTTTTTCATTTATCCATACAAAGAATATAACATATTTTTATCCAGAAGTCAACAAAATAATTAAGTGTGTTGTAATGGTGTAATGTAGTAAACCAGTAAACCAGTAAGCCTGTAAATCGTGAGTCTATCCCATGTTTGTCTCTGGACAGCTGTTTGGTTGTTTCCCAGAAGGATACTTTGTATCCAAGGAAGTACAATTTTTGGACTTTCTGACTCTTTCTCAGTATTCTTTTTATTATTTCTATTATTTTATTACTTATATATTATAATATATATCTATATATAAATAAGAAATAAAGAGAGAGATTAACAAAGCTTAGAAAGAAGATTGAAAAAGTAAGAAGATTGAAAAAGGAGAAATAAATACCAGAAAGTACAAATTTTGTACCACCTGAAATGTTCCAAGAAGTCCATACAACAAAATGGGATTAAACACCATTTACTGCCTTACTGGCTTACTGCTTTACTACATTACTACCCACTCCCATATTATTCTTACCAGTTTATAAACTGCCTATTTTGTCTAAACTTGTTGGCTGGAATTCGAGAAACTGGGCTTTGCCCAGAGGACAAAAAGAAAGGCACCTGGACAGAAGTCCAAATGCCTTGAAGGAAGGAAGTTGCGAGGAACTACCTGGAGAGTTTTATAGCTTTGCCAACAAACTTCTTGATTGAAATGTCAGTGATTTGTTCATAGACATCTTCAACTTCCGAGCTACTAAAGTCAAGCTCATCTCTGAGATACTCCACAAACAGCGGGTCGAGCCTCTTGGACGGAACATGGAAGATAACTTCGTTTGCTGTCATCTCCAACTCACCACCAAGCTTCTCGATAGCCTGCTTGGTAACTCTTACATAAATTCTCTCATCACTAGCCATAGTCAAATCTCCTTTGGTTTTATTTAAGAGTTTATTCTACAGCCAACTCCCGACAATGGGTTTTAAGTGTTATTCGTAGATTGTGAAGCCAAGCCCTTCCAACAACTTCTGGGCTTGTACAGCTGTCATCTTTGCTTCTTTGGCTTTCTCGTTCAGCTGTGCTCTGGAAATCTTTTTGCTGAATCCGCCTCCGCCTTTCTTAGTCCACGCTGTTCCGTCAACTATTCCAGCGTAAGTCGTCCTCATGACTTCGATTGCACCCTTTGCGTCGAGCTTCTCGTCTTTGCTTCTGGCAGTCGAATCGCTGAGTTTTTGTTTAACCCCGTAGGCGATTGTGTTCTGCTGTGTTCCGCCAAGCTTCTCGAACTCACTGAAAAGCTCATTCAGGTCGAAGTCCGCTTTCTCTCCCGAAGGCATCTCTACTTTCAGTAATACTTTGTCAAGACTCCATTTTGCCTTTGTTCTTTCGTTATCTGCCATTGTCTTATCTCCTTTCAAGGTTAGTATTTTCCCATGTCAGGAGTTAGCTGTCAGATGTCAGGTATTTTGCAGGTTTTTATTTGTCCAGGTTTCATCATTAAACCTGGGAGGGTTTGCGAGAACAGCCCACAACTACATATTCAGTTCCTGGTTAGATGTCCAGGTCTGCTGGTCAGGACGTTAGGTTATCGTCCGTCTATACTCCGTTTTCCCAGCGGTAGGTTTCACATCCTACCCGTGCAGAATCTAACCTGTCCTGCAACCGAGAATATTATACCATAATTTAACTAACAATGCAAACGACATTTAATTTGCTGTATATGCTATTCCTTCGACCCCCCCAAGACCCCCAACCCACCCCTCGGACGGGGTAGAATACTCTCTCATTCTACTCGACTCAAAATTTCAAATCCCAGAAGATACAAATTTCGTACTTTCTGGAATTTATTCCTCCCGCGAAAATGTCTGACGTTAGGCGTCAGCCCACCCACCCGCCCACTTCTGGTTTGTAAGTTTAGTCAGTTAGAAAAAAATTTTAGTTTAGTCAAAGAATATATTGACAAATTTCCCAGTTTGTAGTATGATGTACTATAGGATATAGAACATGGCAAGAAGAGAATTCGAAGTAGACTCGGACGTTTTGCTGGATTTAATTTCTGATGGGTTTACCCATAAAGAAATGGCTGAGCAACTTGGCTGCAGTCGACCAACACTGGAGAAGAAGATTGCACGGTTACAGAAGGAAAGTCCGGTTCTTCTAAACTACCGTACTCTCCAGACATTAGAACTAACTGAACTCCAACACAAGATTCTTTCTGCCATAACTGACGACAAGATTGACAGTGCTCCACTTCGTGACCTTGTTCTTGCATACAAGATTCTGAAGGAAAAGGAATTCATGGTAGAGGGAAAGCCTCAGGAAATCAAGGGACTTGTCCACTACCTGATTGAGATTGAACGCTTGGAACAGGAAGAAAAAGCTGGGAGACGCCGCGAACTTCTTTCTGACAATAATGATGTAGAAGATGCTGAAATTATTGCAGAAGAAGAAGAAGCTGAAGAAGAACTTATTGCTGGATGTAAGTTATCAGAAATCCCATGAGGTATAAATGTTTGACCAGGCTATTATAAAAAGACTAAGGGTTTGGCGTGAGAGTCCTCTTATATTCTGCAAAGAATGTATTAAGATGAATCCCTCCGACCAGCAGGCTGAAGCCCTTCATGTGTTTCCACAAACTAAACGGCTCACTATTCGCAGTGGACACGGAACTGGTAAGGATGCTTTGGTCGGAGGTGTCTTAATTCCTTGGTTTATGGTAACAAGGCCGTTTGCAAAAGTAGTATGTATTGCACCTACTGCTCGTCAGTTATCAGATATTCTATGGAGTGAAATTAGTAAGTGGTTAAGGAACTCTTTAGTTGCTGATGAATTTGTTATTCAGAAGGACAAAATATTTCAGAAAGACAACCCAAGGGAATGGTGGGTAAGGGCTATCTCTCCTTCCGCCAAAGCCTCCCCCGATGAACAAGTCGAGTCTGTCGCTGGATTACACGGCGACCACCTCCTCATCATAGTTGATGAAGCGTCAGGTGTACCCGAGCCAATATTCATTCCCTTGGAAGGTTCATGTACACAAGAAGATAACCGCATGATTCTGATTGGAAACATGACTAAAAATAAAGGTTATTTCTACGACTCACATTTTCATCCAGAAATATCAAAGAAATGGACTAAGTTACACTGGGACAGTCGTAAGTCGTCAAATGTTAAGAAAGAATATTGCGACTATATGGAGATGAAGTATGGAGTCGATTCTAATATTTTTCGTATTCGTGTTGCTGGTGAACCACCTATTGAGGACGAAGGTACGCTTATTCCGTTGGCTTGGGCAGAAGCTTGCGTCGGGAATGAGATTTCAGTACCAGAAGATGAACCCACTTACATTGGAGTCGATGTGGCAAGATTTGGTGATGATGACAGTATTATTCTTCCTCGTGTCGGTAATGTTGTACTTCCTTGGGAAACTTTCCACGGAATGAATACTATAGATTTAGCTATGCAAGCCCGCCTATATGCTATTGAAAACGATGCACAAGGAATGGCTATTGATGAGATTGGAGTAGGTGCTGGTGTAGTGGATTGGCTGGCGAAGCATAACACGGAGAACTTGTTCGGAGTAAATGTGTCGTCCGCCTCCAGCGATATAACTAAGGCCGACAGACTTCGTGATGAACTTTGGTACAGGATGAGAGATAAGTGTATGCGAATGCAGTATTCTTTCCCTACTAAGAAGGAACCTGGCGACGTCCTTTCGATGGGACAGAAACTCGCAAACGAACTGTCCAGCCTCCGCTACACCTTTAATACGCACGGAGGATTTAAGGTTGAAAGCAAAAAGGATGCAAAGCGAAGAGGTGTTCCTTCTCCAAATATCGCAGATGCACTCGGTTTAACTGAATATTTCAGCAATGTTGCTACTCGAGTATTTAGAACTAAACCAAAAAAGAAGAGTGTAGACAGATGGAAGCAAATTTATGGACAGTACGGGAACACTGTTAACAAAGACATCTGGATGGTGACATAATGAAGTGGGGAACTAGAGCTCAGTTTTATCGTGATTTTATGAATACTTTCCGAAAAGGTGACTGGGGAGAAGAAGCTAAGCTTGCGTATGAAACTATGACTCAAGGTGCAAAGACAAATGTAAAAGATATTATCCGCGCTATGTCAGAAGAAAAGGTTGCTGAGTTAACAAGAAAGCCTTTGATTACAAAGCGTAATTATCATTTAATACTTAGTGATGCTGATGCTTTCTATAATTTACCTAATGATAGAATTGCACTCGGCCCTGTAACTATGAAAGACCCAGGTACAATAGCTCACGAAGCAAGGCATGCTCAGCAATTTAGACCAAGGACAAGTTCGATAGGAACTCCTATATGGTTAAATGATGATATGTATAATTTCTATCATAGTGAAGGTGGAGGTTATAATTATCCTGTTGGCAAAATAGCTATGTGGGATTTCTTATATGGAAATACAAGTAATGTCGCTGAAGTAGATGCTTTGCTTTCTGAGATGGCTACGAATGTAAAGGCACGAAGTATTGCCGATGCAAGAAAGATAAAGAAAACTGGAAGCGCAGCAACTCCTACATTATGGAGAAGTATGAAGTTAGGAAAAAGTGAACCAACACCTCTACATACTGCTGTATGGGAAGGACTTTCAGAAGCTGTAAAGGAGCATTATTTAAAAACTGCCAGTATCGCGGGTCTTGGCTTTTTGTCAGAACCTAAATTGCAAGGAGAGGAGGAAGATTAATGGCAAATTTAGTTGATTTAATTGTTGAGGGACTTCTTGGAAAAAAGAAGAAATTGTCCGAAGAAAAACCTGTTGAGGAAATGGAAAATCCTGTTGAAAATCCTGAACGTCAACTTAAGCTTGGAGAAATACATAAAATTGGTAGAGTAGCCAAACCGAGGTGATTTATGAAAATGATAGATACAAAACTTCCTCCGCCGAAGCCTATTAAAGAAAATACAAAAAATGGACTTTCTGTGCCATACAACGAATATCCTTACGGAACAAGGATAAATTTAGAAAAGGAGTTAATCAATCGTCTCGGTCTTGATTTAAAAAAGCTGAATGTTGGCGATGTTTTTACTATTGTTGCATCTGCTGATGTTATAGAAATCAGGTCTCGTGAGGCAAGTGATAGCGAAAGTAAAGCTATTGAACTTCAAATAAAGAAGATTGGCTTATCTCCTGACCCAATTGCAGGTGCTTTTAACAAACAAGAAACTAAAGTGGCTAAGCCGAGGTAATGATGCCAGTAAAAATAACCAAGATTTCTAAGGATAGATATCGCGTCGCTACTCCCAATGGTGTTAAGGCGAAGTCGACTACAAAGGAAAAAGCATACAATCTTCAGCGATTGTTAAATGCCCTTGAACACGGCTGGAAGCCGACTAAAAGGAGTGGGAAATGATTGAGACTTATGATAGTTCAATACTGACTAAGCCGGATTCTACTGATTCGCAAAGTGAAGAAGAGTCTAAATTGCTTAACAAGCTTTATACTTGGCAGTTGGAAGCAGAGGGAAGTACAGCTGAAAGAAACTACAGGATTGAGTCGAAGGAAGACTATGCCTTTTATGCTGGTAAACAGGATAGTAAGGAGATAATAGATGAACTTACAAAACAAAAGCGTCCTACGACTGTATTCAATACAATACTTCCAAAGATAAATTTACTGATTGGTCTTGCGGGGCAGTCAAATAAGGTTCCTTATCTGTTTCCCGTTTCGCTTGGTGATGATGCAATTACAGAAATTATGAATGGAGCATTTAAGCATTTTCGTAGAAGAGCTAAAATTTCAAGACTTGAAAATGAATGCTTTGAACATGCTGTAAAAAGTGGCAGGTCTCTTTTGGGTTTCTGGGTTGGTGGAGACAACCCAATGGAACCTGAAATAAAAGCTGTTCGTATTTCTGGACGTGACTTTTTGCTTGACCCAACGAGTGTTGCATATGATATGTCAGATGCACGTTACCTGTTTGTAGATAAATGGCTCGAAGCTGATGATATACAAGCCTTCTTTCCTAATCTATCATTAGATGAAATTAAATCTTTATCACAAAGTTCTACTGAAATGCCACAGTTTTATGATACTGTGACTAATAAATATAGATTGACTGAGTGTTGGTACAGAAAGTACGAAACTGTTTACTGGATAGAAAATCCGTTGACAGGAAAAGTGGAACAAACAACACTTGAAGAATTTAACAAGTTTAAAGCTGCACTTAAGAAAGGAATTCCTGATGGTAGGGGAGGAATTATACGTTATGATAAAGAGATTAAATCAACAAAGAGACTGGTTAAGAAGGTCTATTACGCCATATATTCTGGGAATAAGTTGGTGGAGGCAGGTCGTTCTCCTTATAATCATGACTATTTTCCATATGTGCTATTTGGTGCTTACAAAGACGAGGACGAAAACAGGTGGTTTTCGGTTATAAATATGATGAAAGACCCTCAAAGGGGAAGAAATGCTATACGTAGGCAACTCCAGCATTTACTACAAACAGCACCGAAAGGCTTACTTGTTCATGAAGTAGGAGCTTTGCTTGATGAAGAAGAATATGACGCTAAGTCCTCACAGCCAAATTTCAGGCTTGTTATATCACAAGGGAAGTTTGATAAATGGAGATTTACTGACCAACCACAGATTTCTCCTATTTATGCTCAACTTGACCAGACATATGAACAGGATATGAAAGATGCTTCTGGTATTCAGAATGATATGATGGGAATTGAGACTTCGTCTCGACAACCTGGAGTAACTTTGCGACTGAGACAGCAAACAGGTATGGCTGTTTTATACATCTTGTTTGATAATTTCAGAGAGTCTCGGCTTCTTTCTGCTGAAATAATGGTAAGCATGATTCAGCAATATATGACACAAGCCCAGATGATTCGTATTGAAGGGCCTGAGGGTGCATATCTGACACAAATAAATACTCAGTTAAATCCTCAAGTACCAGGATTTAATGACATAACTGCACTTAAATATGACTTTGCTATTGACGAAGCGGTAGAAAATACCACTATGAGAATGGCAATCGCTCAAATGCTCACAGATTTTAGCCAAAATAACCCTGGAAGTATTCCTCCTGATATGATTCTTGAGTACAGCGATATGCCTCTTAGTGCAAGAATGAAAGTAAAAGCGTATCATGAACAAATGCTTGAACGTGAAGAGCGTATGGCACAGATGGAAATTGAAGCTAAACGTGAGGGAAACCTTACTAAAGCACAAACTGCGATATACAAAAGTCGCCAAGACAGACGAAATAAGGCATCAAAACAAAAATCTAAATAAACATGGAGGTGTTTTATGGCTACAGTGGTAAATGAGGTGCAGAGTAACAATGAAGAAGTAAGATTGGATAAATCTGAGGCCTCTGATGGTAAAAGTTTTATTGATAATATTGAACCAGATGATGAAACTGAAAAGGAAGGTGATGAAAATGGCAAAGAAAGCGAAAAAGACGAAGAAAGCGAAAAAGGCAAAGAAGTAACTGATGATGGGAAAACTAAAGAAGAACCCGTTCTTGACGAGAAAGACGAGGAAATAAGAAATCTACGACAAATAAGTCGAGACCAAAAGCGTGAGCTTGATAAGGTAACGCAGGCGCTTGAGAGAACTAATAAGTTACTCAAAGAAGCCAACCTTATTCCTCCTGAAGAAGAGGAAAAGAATAAAGCAATTGAAGAGTTTAGAGCCAGACGTGAGGAACAGCTTGAGAACCTACTTGAAATTATGCGTGTATCTGACCGCTATGGAGATGTCGATGAAGTTGTTTCGCAAGAACACTTTGATGACATGGTAGAAGCAATGGCCAGGGCTTACATTGCAGAGCATGGTGGCAAGCTGGAGGACGTCATTAAGGGTGTTGAGGCTGAAATATGGGCTACAAGAAACCCATATAAACTCATGTATGACAATATTAAGCGTTACCATCCAGATTATAGAACCGCTTCAACTGACAAAAGTGAAGAGGGTAAAGTAGCTGGGAAAGATGGCAAAGGAAGAACAAGGGAAGGACTTGATGCAAAGAAAATTGCCTCGAGTATTCATGAACTTGGTGGTGGTTCATCAAGCGGTGATGGTGGTTGGACAGCAGCAAAGATTGATGAGCTTGATGAATTGGAACTTGACAGAGTCCCTAAAGATGTTTATGATAAATATCTGAGGGGAGAACTAAAATAAAAAGGAGACAATATGGCATCTCATGACCTTATATTTCTTACAAATGATGGGTCAACAAGGAAGAAATGGGCAAAGGAACTTTACCGTGCTATTCTGAAAGCGGTAGAGTTTAATGACCTTGTTGGTACTAGCCCTAATTCTATTGTTCAGCTGAAAACTGACCTTGCAAAGGGTGAAGGTGATACTATTACTTTCACAATCAGACTTCCACTGACTGGTGAAGGTGTTGTTGGTAGCAAGACTGTTGAAGGAAACGAGGAGAAACTTCGGACTCGGAACTTCAGCATGACTATCGAGGAACTTAACCATGCAGTAGATACTGGCGGTAGAATGGATCAGCAGCGTGTACCATTTGACCTGATACAAGAAGGCAAGGATGGACTGCAAGAATGGTGGACTGATAAGCTCAGTGACTATGTCTTTGCGACTCTTTGCGGTGATGCAAGTTACAAAATCGCTGGTGAAACATTTGCTCAGGCATGTGAAGCACCTGATGTTGACCATCTTCTTAGAGTCAATGATGTTGCATCAGATGCAGCAATGACTGCTGCTGATATGATGGATCTCAGCTTTTTGGATAGGATGAAGCAGTTAGCAGAAGTTCCAACTGGAACTGAATGTTACAGGATTCGTCCTCTCTTGATTGGTGGAAAGAAGTATTTCAGGGTTATTCTCCACAACTACGTTTTTGACCGGCTACGTCAGAACTTTAATGCAGGTCAATGGGGTGATATGCTTCGTAGTGCTCAGAAACTTAATCTTCCTAATATTGAGTTTGAGTACAACGGAATGCTGATTTCCAAAAGTGAGCGTATTAGAAAGTCTTCTACTAATCCAAATGTTTATAACAACGTTCTGCTTGGTGCTCAGGCTGCATGTTTTGCTTGGGGCGGTGCAGGTGAATCTAAATCCTCTGTTATGGCCTTTGTTCCTTACGAAAAGGACGCGAAGAGATATGTCATGATAAGAGGTGGTGGAATCTTTGGCTGTAAGAAGACTAGATTTAGTGGTAAGGACTTTGGAGTAATTACAGGCCGCAGCTACGCCACAAAGCTGTAGTGGGAGGTGACTGATGGCAACGGAAAGATTCGGACATAGGTTTTCTGACAGGTATATGATGGCAGCATCTCGTCTGATGGTTGCACCTGATGACGATACATATTTTGTCATTCAGATACCTCGGTATGCCCTTGTTACTGATGTAATGCTGAATATTCGTACAGCTTATATTGGCGGTGCTCCGAGTATTACAGTTGGTTTTGCAGGTAATGGTGAGACAGCAAACACTGCATACTTTATTACCAATGATATAGCTGAACCTACAGTAGCAGGGATTAAAAATTCCATTAAGGACACTATTGCTTCTAACAGAAGTAAATATTTCTCAGATGGAAGTGGAAGCATCACAGTTACTGTTGCTGCTGGTGGTGCTACAACTGAAGGAACGTTTGAAGTCTTTGCTCAATACGTTCTTATTTCTTAATAAATCCTATAAGGAGGATATACTATGGCTACGGTAACTGGAATAGATTACAGAAGGACAGACCAAAGGACGAATGTACTAGAGAATCCTTATTGGTTAACCTCTGCTGAAGTTGTGGCAGTTGATGCAGTTGCAAAAGCTGCGATTCTTTTTAGCTTTCCTGTGGCAAGCAGAAGGACTGTTTTTCTGCAGGTGTTGTTACAGGTAACAGAGGCGTTTGCAGGTGGTACACCAGCTGGTAAACTTGGTGTCGGTACTATTGCAACTAATGATAAGACAACTGGTGATGACGTTACTACAGTTGATGACGATGAGTTCATTACCAGTACTGATGTTACATGGAATACGCCTGGGTATTATGAAGTAACTACAACGACAGGTTCAGATTATGAGGATGCTGTTGCAACAGGATTGTATCCTGCTCCAGCTTATATTATAGGAGCTGCGTCAACTGTTCCTTGTGTATGTCTGTACCTGACTAATGTTGGTACTTACACTGCAGGTAAATGTCGTGTACATATGCTTGTAACAGACGTTCCTGGATTCTAATAAAAGCACAGAAAGTCAAAATTTTGTACTTTCTGGATGGGGTGTCAAATGAACTTAGGTGAGTTGGTAAATGAAGTAAGAACTAACTTGAAAGACCAGCGGGCTGATGTGCTGGCTTCTATTCAAGATTATATTAACGAAGCATATAGGTGGGTGGCAGAAGAAACAACTCTTCCATCACTTAAAACTCTCTTCACTGTGGATACTGTACTTGAACAGGCCTACACAACTATAACAGGTAACTTTGATGGAAGACTGTTGTATTGTGGAACCAGTGAAGGAAAGATTTCTGTTCTTGATGGAGGTCTTATTGAACTCCTCGAGAATCATCCTGACCTTTCAGAGGAAGGAGATATTGAACACGTAGCAGTTGAAGGTTCTACGCTTTGGTATGCAAAGATACCTGCAACTGTAACTTCGTTAATTTGTCTTGGATATTATAAACCAACTCCTTTAACAGTAAATACTGACACCCCATCAGCTATTCCTGACTATCTTCACAGAGGTTTATTGGTGAACAAGGCATCAGCAATAGGCTATTCAATAATTGAAGATGGCCTTGAAGGTGAAAGACCTAATACGAGTTATTATGAAGGAGAAGCTGTAAAGGCACTTATATTGCTTAAAGGTTGGGTTGAGAAGCGTCGTGGGCATCTGAGACGCGGAGTATGGAGTGTATGATGGCTTATAAGACTGTCCCATTTCTCAGAGCGTCAAATGGTCTTAATGTAATTGCAGACCCTGTAAGAATAGTGTTTGATGCAGAAAAAGGTGTTGTTGACCTTGCCACTGCTTATAATGTAGATATTGATTCAAGTGGAAGAATAAGTCGACGCACTGGTCAGACACTAAAAGGTGCTTGGGCTTCTCACAGTATTTTTGCCGAAGGTGATGTGTGCTTGTTTGTCAGTGGAACAGCATTATTTCAGCTTAATCCTGATTATACTCGTACAGGGATAAGAAGTGGATTGACACCAAATCTGCGAATGTACTATGTAAGGGTTAAAGACAGAGTCTACTATGCAAATGGTCGAGAGCTTGGTTATGTTTTAGGTGGAGTTTCCTACTATTGGGAAGCCGATACCTACGTGGGGCCAGCTACAACACGAGTGTTTAGCGACCCGCCAGCCAACATAACTATGCTTGAGATTTATAAAGGAAGAATATACGCAGCAGCAGATGATGTCTTGTGGTATAGTGAACCATTTGCTTATGGATGGTTCGACCTTGCAAGAAACTTTAAGGTGTTCAAAGGAAAGATTAGATTTATTAAAGCAGCTTACGGTACAACTGATAGAGATTCAGATGGTTTGTATGTTGGAACTGATTTTGGTGTAGAATTTCTCGAAGGAGATAATCCAGACCAAATGACTCGAGAACAAGTCAGCGATTCTCCGCCTGTAATTGGTACGGCTGTACAATGTGAAGCGGCAAGAGTAGCTGGACCAATTAAGACTGGAAAGGTTGTACTGTGGACGGCACAGAACGGAATTTGGGTTGGCGGAGCTAACGGACAAGCCGACTGCATTACAAAAGAAAGATTGAAGTACCCTTCGGCACTCTACGGTGCAGGGGTCTATTATAATGGGAAGTATATTGTACTTCTTCAAGAATAAGGAGGATTTACTATGGCGTTCAGATTTAGTACAAAACTAAGGAACCTGATTCTTAGTGGCGCCCCTTCACGAAGAACAAGTGTCATAAGGACAGCAACAACCATTGCTGCTGTTGATGGCGGTACTGGAAATGATTCGTTTACAGATTCTGGAAACGGGTTCGTTTCTGCTGGCTTTTCAGTCGGTGATGCTATTCTTGTTACGGGCTTCAGTGGAACAGGTATTGCAAACAACGGAAAGATTTTTACAATTCTGAGTGTATCTCCAGGTATAATAGAAGTTGCTACTGGAAGTCTTGCTGCTGAGACAGCAGGTGCAACAGTCACAATTGTTCTAGTTGTTGGTAATAGTCTCAGAGATATTTTCAAGGATGGTGTTCTTGAAATATACAGCGGGACACAACCAGTAAGTGCAGATGCAGCGAAAACTGGAACACTGCTTGTACGAATTACATTAGGAAGTGGGAGTTTTGCTGCTGGGTCTCCAGATAATGGTTTGGAGTTTGGTCTTGCATCATCTGGTGTAATAGCTAAAGAATCTGGTACATGGTCTGGAACAGGTCTTGTTGCTGGTACAGCTGGATGGTACAGATTTTATGCAAATGAGTCAGACCCAGGTACGCTGGATAGTAGTTATCAGTATCCCAGAATGGATGGTTCAATAGGAACTTCTGGTGCTCAGCTTAATGCCAGCTCTACGAGCATCTCAGTTGGAGCTACAATTACCATTGATAGCTTCCAGATAACACTGGCAGAGGAGGGTGCGTAAGATGGAAAGGTCTAAATTCGGAGATAGGTGGGGTGCAGAAGTTGAGCGGGCTGCTTTTAACAAACACGGATTTCTTGCCTATTCAATCTGGGAAGTTGAACATCTCAGAAGAAAACAGCGTGGTTCGCTTTACGAATGGGGACTGGTTACGCCGGTTGATATCAGCGGAAATATATGTACAGATGAGGGTCTCAACAGACTCCTCGATGTCATGTTTCATGCGACTATACAGATAACAACCTGGTATGTCGTAATCTTTGAGTCGAATACAACTCCTGATGCAGATACGACCTATGCAACGCCAGTGTATACTGAGTCAACTGCATATGATGAATCAACAAGGCCAGAATATGTAGAAGCAGCCGCATCAAGTAAGAGTTTAACAAACTCTGCGAATAAGGCTGAGTTCACCATTAATGCTACTAAGATTATTTACGGTGGTGCACTAGTTGGTGGTGGAACAGACGCAAGCACTAAAGGTGATGCTGCAGGTGGTGGTGTTATGTACTGTGCAAGCCGGTTCGGTTCTTCGAAGTCAGTGGTTGATGATGATATTCTTCGAGTCACAATCACCGTCAACGCAGCGGATGCATAAAACTGGAGGGGTGAAAGTCCCCTCCCTTTTCTGAGAGGATACTATGCCAGTAGGTGTTGATACATATACTAAACTTTTAATGCACTGTGAAGGTACTGATGCAGCAACTACGTTCAGAGATGGTTCGTCTACTCACAGAACACTGACTTCAAGAGGTACATCTGCGCAGATAGATACCGCACAATTTAAGTTTGGTGCTGCTTCTGGACTATTTAATGCTGGATACGTGTATGCTGCAGATAGTGATGATTGGCACTTTGATGGAAACTTTACGATTGACCTGTGGGTAAGACATTCAAGCCTTCCATCATCCGGAAGTCATCAGATGTATATATCTCAGTATGTCAATACAAGCACACACTGGAACTTTCGTATTAGTAATATAGGTGGCAGTTATTATCTAAAATACGAGTTTGTCAACAGTGGTTCTGCTGTTATAAGTTTTATTTCTTCAGCTATAACTATAACAACGGGAGTTTGGCATCATGTAGCCTTAGTAAGGAACGGAAGTATCTGGAATATTTACTATGATGGTGTTGATGTAGGTGGATGTACTGATGCTGATTCTCTTGTTAATCTTGCTTCTGCTTTGTATGTAGGTTCTTGGGGTGCTTCTGGTGGATACTACTTATATGGCTGGGTAGACGAGGTTCGTATCTCCAAGGGTATTGCTCGTTGGACAGAAGGTTTTACACCTCCAACAGAAGCCTATAGTCTTGACGCTGATGAAATAACAGATTCTCTTGCTTCACACATAGAGTTTGGTGGAGATACAACAGATACTGAAGTTGATTCAAGTGTTGTTCTTTTGCTGCATGGGGAGGGAAATGATGGGTCTACGACAGTTAAAGATTCTTCTCCAAGTCATAAAACTGTAACAGCATTAAATAATATGCAGATAGATACTGCACAGCACAAATTTGGTGGTGCAAGTATTTTATCTGATGGTAAGTATGATGCACTTAGGCTTGCTGATTCTGATGACTGGTTTCTTGATACAGGCGATTTTACTATTGATTGCTGGGTACGTTTTAGTACAGTTCCAGCAAACGATGAGTATCAGTTTATACTTACACAGTACGCAAGTGATGCGAGTAGATATACCTTCTTTGTTTCGAAACTATCTGGTATATTTAAGCTAAATTTTGCTTCATTTGGTGGTAGTGGTAGTATTTATATTTCAAGAAATACTCCAAATTTTGCTGCCAATACTTGGTATCACTTTGCTATTACGAGAGCAGGTCAGAGTTTTAAGCTATTTATGAACGGAGCTCAGTTAAGTACTGAATATTTGTCATCTAATTCTATACCTAACGTTAGTGGGTATATGTATGTAGGTGTAAGAGATTCAAGTCTTAATCAGTCAATTAAAGGGTGGATTGATGAACTTAGGATTGTAAAGGGTAAGGCTGTTTGGACAGCAAGCTTTGATGTTCCAACTGAAGCTTATGCAATCCTTGATCATCACATCGAGCACGTTACATCAAGCGAAGATTTAGTTCCTGATCCTGGTTTGCCAACAGATGCTGATATGACTGAAGATGTTAGTATATCAGACATATTTGGGTTTGTTGCTGGAGAAGAATACTACGGAGAAATTGACGAAGATATTGTATTAGAAGATATAGTAACTCCTA
>Ga0255344_1000915_pt1 | contig 43111 bp, 30 predicted proteins | sample wastewater_treat_5_FD_192414 | JGI IMG/M metagenome (GOLD analysis project Ga0255344, IMG submission 192414) | Wastewater microbial communities from Lulu Island WWTP, Vancouver, Canada - plant18 | ecosystem: Engineered > WWTP > Wastewater > Unclassified | place: Canada: Vancouver, British...
TTTGGCCTGACGCTCGCGCCCTGTTATTCCCGTTGTCCCTTTTGTTTTCGTCGCCATGACCAACTCCTTTCGCCATCGCCACCCGGCCCCAAACCGCTCGCGCCCCATTGCGCCGAGCACCTATAATAAGTATGCCCCATTTGGCGGTCGGATGCAAGCTCCGCCAGCGGCCATGCGCCTCGCCGGTGCAAATAAGACTCGCCAGCCCCGCGCCCCCTGCGCATGATGGCCGCAATGACTAATCCGAATGACCTGGCCCGCCGGTTGGCAGAGCTTTTCCGCTTGCCCGGCTACCGCCCCCTCCCCGAACGTGATTTGGCCAAGCGCCTGCTGCTGCCCCCCGGCCAGCGGGGCGCATTGCGCCGTGCCTTGCGCGATATGGCCGAGCAAGGCACGGCCGCCACTTATGGCGACGGGCGCTGGGGTGCACCCACCGGCGGCGCGCAGACCATCACCGGCACGTATCAGGCACGGCTCAATGGCTCCGGTTGGCTGTTGCCCGACACTCCCGACGAAAAACCCTGCTGGCTGGAACCGACATCCATTCTGGGCGCAGTGCATGGCGACCGCATCGCTGCGCGATTCATCCCACGCACGCCCGACATGTGGATTCCCGGCGCCCGCCCCGAAACCAAAGCCGCGCGGCTCACACAGATTCTCGAACGCCCGCGCGCGCAGGCCGTGGGCACTGTGCAGTGGAGCGCGCGTGGCGTGCATTTGCTGCCGCGCGACCCATTGCTGCCCACGCCCATCATGCTTACCGATCCGCCCGCCAAGCTTAAACCGCTGCGGGGTCACTTGATTCTGGCCAGCCTATCCCCCGCCCCCGCCCCCCCCACCCGTCCTGTAACCGCCCGCTTTCAGGAAGACCTCGGCCAGCCAGATGACCCGCACAACGACATTCCTGCGCTGCTCAAGGATCACGGCGTGGAAGAAAACTTCCCGCTGGAAGTGCAACGCGCGGCGCGGCAGGTCGCCACGTCGGTTCGCCGCACTCCTGGGCCGCGTCGCGTGGATTTGCGTGACCGGCTGATCCTCACCATTGACCCCGCCTCCGCGCATGACCAAGACGACGCCATTTCCATCGCGCGCCTGCCCGATGGCCGCTGGCAGTTGGGCGTACACATCGCGGATGTCGCCGCGTATGTGGAACCCGACTCGGCCATTGACCGTGAGGCGCGCCGCCGCGGCAACAGCACTTATCTGGTGGACCGCGTCATTCGCATGTTGCCGCGCGACCTCACCGTCAAGGTGTGCAGCCTGCGCCCCAACGAGGACCACTTGGCCCACACCGTGGAGTTGATCTTCGACGACACTGGCCGGCTCCACCAAAGCAAAACCTACCGTTCGCTCATCCGCACCCGCGCCGCGCTCAGCTATGAAGCCGTGCAGCGTTACTTTGACACCGGCGCGTGGCCGGAACTCGCCCCCGAAATCCGCGCCACGGTGGACCATCTGCGCCACTTGGCGGGGCAAATCCGCGCGCGCCGTTTCGAGGCTGGCGCGCTCGATTTCGCCATGCCGGAAGTGCAGTGCATCCTGGATGCCCAAGGAACACCCACCGGCTTCCAGCGGCGCGATGCCATCGAGGCCTACGTGCTGATCGAAGAGTGCATGTTGGCGGCCAATCAGGTCGTGGCCCGTAAAATCCGGGCGGCGGGCCTCCCCGCGCCATACCGCATTCACCTGCCGCCTACGCCGGAAAAATGGGCGCGGATGGCCAGCGAGTTGCACGCCCTCGGCATCCGGACCACGCCCGCGCGCGCCGCAGACCTGAACCGGATTGCCCGCCGCGTGGCCGGCCAGCCGGCGGAGCACATGGTCACGCTTGCCATGCTGCGCAACATGCCGCGAGCCATCTATGCCGCGGACTGCCAGCCGCACTTCGGCCTCGGTTTCGACTGCTACGCGCATTTCACCTCGCCCATCCGGCGCTATCCCGATTTGGTGCTGCACCGGGTTCTCCTCGCCATCGAGGAAGGCCGCCCCCCGCCCTACTCCGCCGAAGAAATCGCCTCGTTGGCCCGTCATTGCTCCGAAACTGAAGCGGAGTCCGCCGAGTTGGAAGCCGAATCCATTTTGCTCAAACGTATCCAGTATTATGCCGCGCAAATGGCGCAGGGCCGCACCGGGCCCTTCGCCGGCAGCATTATCGCGCTGAATCCCAAAGGCCTCCTCGTGGAACTGAACGATTCCCTCCAAACCGGCCTGTTGCCGTATCGGGCACTTGGCCGCCAACAGTACGTGCTGGCCGCCGACGGCCTCGCCGCCACCGCGCTGCGCGGCAAGACCTACCGCCTCGGCCAAACCCTCCACGTGCAACTCGCCACTGTGGATGAAAAACGGCGACGCATTGATTTCGCGCCTGCCGATCTCCCCACCCCCCGCGCCCCTGCCAAAAAAAAGTGCGCAACGCCCGATAATGACGTTGACACACCGCAGCCAAAAACCGAAAAACACACCCCAACGGGCCAACGTGTCAGTGGCTCGCAAAGGAGAAAGACAAAATGAGGAAACTGGTACTGTTGAGCATCATCGGGTTGTATGCCGGAGCATGGGTCGCCGGTGCGGCAGACGCCAACCTGGAACTGAACATCTTGTCCGCCTACGTCAACTACGGACAAGTGGGTAACGACGAAGCGGTATTCCAGCCCAGCTTCGATGTCGCCGGGCCCTACGGCTTTGGCTTCAATCTGTGGGCCAACATGGACCTGACGGATAACGCCCGCTCTTGGTGGCCCAACACTGCCGGCGAGTGGAGCGAGCTGAACTTGGAACTTAACTGGACCGCGCCCTTGGAAGGCCCCGTCTCGCTGACACTGGGCGGCGTCTATTTCGCCTATCCGCAGCAAGCCAGCGAAGTGCTCATCCCGGAAGATTCCGGCGAAGTCATCGTGCAGCCCCATCCCGCCGACGGTGGCTACGAGGTGTATATCCTCGTCGAAGCCGAGGATGTCCTGCTTTCGCCGCGCGCCCAGTTCTATCACGACCTCGGCAACGCCGACGACTGGCATGCGGAACTTGCCATCGGCCACACGATTGAGCTGACCGCCGCGCTGTCGCTGGACCTGACCGCCATTCTCGGCATGGCCGGCAAGTATTACGTGGAAGACAACTTCGGCTCCGATGCCGGCGATGCCATCACCCACGCCCAGTTCGAGGCCACGCTCAACTACGCGCTCAACGAGAAAATCACCCTCGGCCTCACTGGCGCCTTCATGACCATTCTGGATAGCGACATCCGCGACGACGTCAAGGAATCTGACATTTATCCCGATGTAGATTTCTTCTTCGGTGGCTTGACCATCGGCTACACGTTCTAGCGCCAACCGCGTCACGCAACGCGCTCCGGCATCCGGAGCGCGTTTTTTTATGGCCTGAGCTCCTCATTGGGACACCCAATAACTTCGCTGCCCACAACATTCTGACACATATCCGAAATAATCAGATTTGCCAGATAAAAACGGTTGATTTCACTTATAATTATAAGTGAAATCAAGGGCCACAAAATAAAATGTAACATGTTGTTCTAGAAAGGAATACGACCATTTCAACTCCAAAATACAACTGGACGCGGTCGTAGCTGTTTTTTTTATCGGACTTTTGTGGGGTGCGAATGGTTGAGGGAGGAAACCTTCCCGCTGGGAAAGGCAGGAATATCTTCGGCCGTTTCGGTGCTACAAATCCCCGCAACACGCGTCGGTTTCCGGCGTGTGTTTTTTTGTTCTTACCAGACGCCAGGGCTGGGTGTGCCGCATGCCCGGCAGGAGCCGCCGGAATCCAACCCGACGCTCCGGGCGGCGAAGCCGTCGCGCGTGATGAGCGTGGCCCCGCACGACGCGCAGCGGGTCGTGGCTACATCCGGCGCGGCCACATTGCCCAGATACGCATGCCGCAACCCGTTCGCGCGGGCAACGCGTTCTGCACGGCGCAAGGTGGCCAGCGGCGTGGACGATAAATCCTGCCGCTCGCCCGCCGGATGGAACGCGCTGAAATGCTGTGGCACATCCGGGCCAAGATTTTCTGTCACCCACTTGGTCAGTTCATCCAACTCCGCGTCCGAATCGTTGAGGCCGGGAATCAGGAGCGTGGTCAACTCCAGCCAGCAGGAGGTTTCCTGCCGAATGGCCAACAGCGTATCCAGCACCGGCGTCAGCCGCGCACCACAATACCGCCGATAAAAATCATCCCGCAGGGATTTCAAATCCACGTTGGCCGCGTCCATTTGCCCAAAAAATTCGCCGCGCGATTCGGGCGAAAAATATCCGGCCGTCACCGCCACCATTTTGATGCCGCGCGCGTGGGCGGCGGCCGCGATGTCGAGGGCATATTCCGCCCACACCGCAGGCTCGTTGTACGTCGCCGCAATGGCCGGCAACTGGTTGTGCACCGCCATGTCCACGATCTCTTCCGGCAGCGTCGGCCGACCAGTCGCTTGCCGGCGAGGCGTGGGATGGCTCAGTTCCCAGTTCTGGCAAAACTGGCACGCCAAATTGCACCCCAGTGTGCCCACCGAAAGGATCCGGCTACCCGGCAAAAAATGATAGAGCGGCTTTTTCTCGATAGGGTCCACTTGCAGGGCCATCGGCTGACCCCAGGTTTCGGCCATAAGCGTGCCCCCGTGATTCACCCGCCCGAAGCAGCGGCTCCGCGCGCCCACCGCCAACCGGCAGCGGTGCGGACACAGCACACACCGCACCGCGCTGTTTTCGGCTGCTTCCCAAAAGCGCGCAGTTTTCATGGCCGCCCTGGCTTCGGGGCCAGCGCGCGCTCCACGGCCTGCCAGATCAGTCGCGCGCAGGCCAGCCGCGCCGGATATTTCTCCAGTCCGTTGAACATCTGAAAATCGCCCCATGCCTCTTCAAAACCGCTTTGCCCGAGCCGCGAATAAAACGCCGCCGCCAACCCGGCAATCTCCGCCGCTGTTTTGCCAACCAGCCGCGGCACCGCCAGAGAAGCCGCCGCCTGGCACACCGCGCAGCCGTGCGTTTCGTGCGTCAAGCCGGCCAACGCGCCTTCGGGCGTCCACGTCAGCTTCACGCGGATTTCGTCGCCGCAGGCGGAGTTGAACACCTCCGCATCCTCGGTGCCCGGCGGTATCGTCCCCGCACCTGCCGGCGCACGGGCGTGGGCCAACAATTTTTCCTGATAGATTCCGTTCATGTGAACAACTCTTGCGCGGCGCGCACACCGGCCACCAGCCGCGCCACTTCGTCGCGCGTGTTATACGGCGCAAAACTCGCGCGAACCACCGATGGCGTACCCAAACGCCGCAGCAGCGGTTGCGCGCACAAGTGGCCCGCGCGCACCGCCACGCCGCGGTCATCCAGCACTTGCGCCACATCGTGCGCGTGCACCCGGTCCACGCTAAAACTCACCAACGCCACCCGCCCCTCCCGCGGCCCCCACACCTGCACGCCCGGCAGTGCCGCCAACTGCTCTGCCGCCTCCCGCGCCAACTGATTGACGTGCGCATGCGCCGCTGCCGGCAGGCCACGCAGCCATTCGATGGCCGCCGCCAGCCCCACCGCACCCGCCGCGTTGGGCGTGCCGCCCTCGAAGCGCGCGGGCACTTCCGCCCATTGCGCCGAACGCTCATCCACCCGGCTAATCATCTCCCCGCCGAAAATCAGCGGCTCCATTTGTGTCAGCCATTCCTGCCGCCCCCACAGCACGCCGATGCCGAACGGGCCATACATTTTATGGCCGGAGAACGCGAAGAAATCGCAATCCATCTGCGCCACGTTTGTCGGCAGGTGGGCCACGCCCTGCGCGCCATCCACCACCACGCGCGCCCCCGCCGCGTGGGCCGCCGCGCAAATCTCCGCCACATCATTCACGGCGCCCAGCACGTTGGAGACCCACGTCACCGCCACCCACTTGGTCCGCCGCGCGGCCAGCCTCTTGCGGAAAGCCGCGACATCCAACCGCCCATCCGGCAGCAGCGGGATCACCCTCAGCGCAGCATTCATTGCCCGCGCCACCTGCTGCCACGGCACCCAGTTGCTATGGTGCTCCGCCGCCGAAACCCAAATCTCGTCGCCGGGCCCGATCTCCCAGCGGGCCATCCCCGCCGCCACCAAATTGAGTGCCGCCGTCGTGCCGGCGGTGAACACCACTTCGTCCGCCGACCGCGCGCCGATAAACTGCGCCACGGCCAGCCGCGCGCGCTCATAGGCTGTGGTGGCCTCGGCCCCCAGCCGGTGCACGCTGCGCCGCGGGTTGGCGTTGTGCCGCCGATAGAACTGCGCCATCGCCTTGAGCACGGCCTCCGGGCGCTGCGTGGTCGCCGCGTTGTCCAGCCACGCCAGCTCGCGATTCAGAATCGCGAAATGCGGCCGCAGGGTCGCCGGCTCGAACGACGGCTCCGGTACGGCTCCTGACGCCTGTGAATTCATTACACCTTGCCCTCGGGCATCATCATGCTACAGTTTTCGTCCATGCGCAAGGACATCGGCTGGCAGGAACACCAAGAAGACGCCAAATACGAAATCCGCGTCACGTTTGACGGCGGCGGGCGCATCCGCTGGCGGCGCATCACCAAACGCATGGAGCGCTGGGAAACCTTTGAGCCCACCCCCGCTCACTGGCAGCTTTTGCTGGAAAAAATGCAGGCCCGCTACGTCCGCCGTCAGGCCCCCTACAAGGATTTGCAGCTTGTGGAGCGGCTCGCCGCCGCCAACCCGCTGCCCCCCGCGGAAGCATGAAAGTCATTTGGGCCATCGCGTTGCAAGCGTTGCGGCTGACGTTCCGCTCGCGGATCGTGCTGGTGCTGGCCCTGCTGCTGGGCGCGGCCATCTGCCTGCTGCCCGCCACCATTCGCAGCGATGGCACCCCCGCCGGCCTCATCCACCTGCACCTGGCCTACACCCTCGGCAGCGCTTCGTTTCTGTTGACCCTTGCCACGCTATGGGCCGGCTGCGCAGCCATAGCCCAGGAAGCCGACGACAAAACCCTGCAACTCCTCTTGGCCAAACCTGTGCCGCGCACGCACGTCTGGCTCGGCAAATGGCTCGCACTGCTGCTGCTGAACGCGCTGTTGCTCGCGCTGGCCGGCAGCACATCTGCACTAACCCTGCGTTACAAGCTACGCCACGGTGGCTTCGCGCCGGAGGATCTCGCGCAAGCCCACGCCACCACGCTTACCGCGCTCGCCACCACCACCGCCCCCCTGCCCGACATCACTGCCGATGTCGAAGCCGAATACACGCATCTCCGCGCCCGCCGCGCCCTCCCCCCCGACGCCCCGCCCGCTGTCGTGCGCGACAGCATCCGCCGCACGCGCCTCGCCCAGCTCTACTCCCTCGCTGCCGGTGCTACCCGCTTGTGGTCCTTCCCGCAACCGCCCGCCGCCACGCGCCAACTGGTGCAATTTTCCTGCGACTCCTCCATCCCCGGCGCCGTGGAAATCCAAGGCACCGTGCGCCTGCACAGCGGCGACTACACCGCCAGCCGCGACTTTTCCGCCATGGCCGGCACGCCACAAACCATCATCTTCGACAACGTCCCCGCCGCCGCCGTCATCACCGTGGACGTGGTCAACCGCGCCCCCGCCAACTCCACGTTGTTTTTTGAACCGGCCGCCGGCCTCACCCTGCGCACACCGGTCGGCGCTTTTGCCGGCAACTACCTGCGTGCGCTGGCCCTGCTCTTTTTGCGCCTCGCGCTGTTTGCGGCCATTGGCGTCACCCTCGGCACTTTGTTCTCCCTGCCGGTGGCCTCGTTCCTCGCGCTGGTGCTGATTCTCGTGCTGCAGCTTTCCAGCTTCGTCAGCAGCGCCGCGCAAACCGACCGCGCCACCTTTGTGGCCAACGTCGCGCAATTCGGCGGCGGCCACGCCCACGATGACGCCGCCCCCGCGCCCTCGCTCCTGGCCCGCGGCGTGGCCAACGTCCTCTACGTCACCTACCGCGGCACTTGGTACGCCCTGCGCCCGCTGCTCGACGACCACACGCTCGACCAACTCGCTACCGGCACCCACCTGCCGCCACGCCATGTCCTGCGCGCGCTGCTGGTGCAAGGCCTCGGCCTGCCCGCACTGCTGGCGCTGATCGCCACCGCCGTCCTGAAAACCCGCGAATGGGCCCTCCCCAACTCCACATGAACATCCACCCGCCAACTTTTTCCACAGTGTGGAAAAATCCCCGCAAAGTCGTTCCATTGCGTGGAAAATTCGCTGAAACTTTTTCCATTGCGTGGAAAAATCGGACATGTTTTTCCACAGTGTGGAAACTTTTTTTCCACAGTGTGGAAAAATTTGGGCTGCGGGGCGTTGTTTTTTCCACAGTGTGGAAAACTTTTTTCCACGGTGTGGAAAAATTTGGGCTGCGGGGCGTTGTTTTTTCCACAGTGTGGAAAACTTTTTTCCACGGTGTGGAAAAATTTGGGCTGCGGGGCGTTGTTTTTTCCACAGTGTGGAAATTATTTTTCCACAGCGTGGAAAAGTATGCCGCTGACTTGGGTGGAGCCGTAGCATGAGGGGATGGCGCGGCATTTGGTGGGTGTTGGCGCTGGTGGCGCTGCTGCTGGCCGGGGCGTTCAATACGCGCCTGCTGGCGTTGCGGAGTCGCGCGCACCTCACGCTGGCCCCGCCCACGCGCAACCTGCCGCCATCCGTCGCGCTGACCACCGTGGTGCTGGGCGGCTTCCGCGGCGTGCTGGCGGACATCCTCTGGATGCGCGCCGGCCGCTTGCAGGACGAGGGCCGCTTCTTCGAGCTGGTGCAATTGTCCGACTGGATCGCCAAGTTGCAGCCGCGCAGCCCGGCCATCTGGGCGTATCACGCGTGGAACATGGCCTACAATATCTCCGCGCTGATGCCGGCCAACGCCGACCGCTGGCGCTGGGTGCGCGATGGCATCGTGCTGTTGCGCGATGAGGGCCTCGCTGCCAATCCCGGCTCCGCCCGCCTTTATCAGGAATTGGCGTGGCTTTTCCTGCACAAGCTTGGCACCGATTCCGACCACGCGGCGGCATACTACCGCGAGCAATGGGCCGCGGAAGTCGCCAGCGGCGCGGTGAACCTCGATCCGGCGCGCGTGGCCGCCATCGAGCGCGAGTTCGGCGCGCTGGATTGGCACACACCACAGGCGCAAGCCATCTATTGGGCCATGGCCGGGCTGCCTTTTGCCCGCGCGGATTTTGATGACCTCTCCTTACGCCGCATGGTGTATCAGGCGCTGCTGCAGCTCATCGCACAGGGACGCCGCGATTTGATCCCCCCCACGATTCGATTTGTCCGCGAGACCGCGCAGCGGCACCCCAGCATCGGCGCGCTGTCGGAAGTGCTGCGCCAGCTCGAAGCGCTGCAAACCGACTGAGCCCCTCCCAAAAAATATCGTTATCCGGGTTGGGTTGTAGGGCTGGAATGGTCGCAGACCTTCCAGCCGTTCCCGGCGGGAAGGTCTCGTTCCTCAACCATTCTTGCCCTACAAAAGCATCCGGTTTGCTTCGGAGTGTCCCAATACGAAACTCAGGACCGCTCCCGCTTACACTTCCTTGCCGATGACCTTCGAGCTGAGGATCCGGTCCTTCAGCCGCGCCGGGAAAAAGCGCGCCACAAAATCGCCGAACCACGCCACGGCGGTCACGGGATAGCGCACGCGCGGGCGAGCGGCTTCGAGGGCGTGGACGATTTTTTTCGCCACGGCTTCGGGCGGGCGACGGAAGCGGTCCGTGGGGCGCGTATAGGTGCGCTCCGGCTGCGACAGCTCGCGCGCGTAGGTGGCGGCAAAAACGGAGTCGCGCATGTCGAGGCCGCGCGTGGCCTCGCTGACGACGCGCTTGCGGAAGCTGGTCTTGATGGGCCCCGGCTGCACCACCGAAACCGAAATGCCCGCCGGCCCCAGCTCCACGCGCAGGCCATCGCCGATGGCTTCCACCGCGAACTTGCTGGCGGAATAGATGCCGAGGAACGGGATCGTCACGCGCCCCACCACGGAGCTGACCAGCACAATGCGGCCATAGCCCTGCGCGCGCATCGCCGGGATGAAGCGGTTGGTAAAGTCCAGCGTGCCAATCACGTTGGTTTCAAATTGCTTGCGCATGGCCGCGCGCGACAAATCCTCCAGCGCGCCCGGCTGGCCATAGCCCGCGTTATTGACCACCGCGCCAATCACGCCGTGCGTGAGCTCTAGCACCTCCTTGGCGGCATATTCCACCGAGTCGGAGTCCGCCAGGTCCAGCTCCACCGGCTGGAAGCCCTCGCCGCGCAGCAAATCCAAATCGGTACGGCTGCGGGCCGTGGGCAGAACGCGCCAGCCGCGGCTCTTGAGCAGCCGCGCCGTGGCCCGCCCGATGCCCGTGGATGCGCCCGTCACCACCACCACTTTTTCCTGAACTGCTGGATATCGTTTCATGCGGCCATTCTACCCGCCGGCGCGCGTTCGTCCACGGATTTCCACCACGGCGCGCCGGCACCAGTTGCCAAATCCCGTTTTCGTGGTACGGTGTGGGCCTTCAACGTGAACAACCCCGAGAGGAAAAATACCATGTCCAAAACTGCTGCGACCCCCGATGAACTGATGTCCAAAACCCTGCCGATGGCCGAGCTGGTGAGCGTCCAACCCGGCGCTGTGGTCAGCCGCACCGTGATCAGCAAGCCCGCGGGCACCGTCACGCTCTTCGCGTTCGACAAGGGGCAGGGCCTCAGCACCCACTCCGCGCCCTACGACGCGCTGGTGTGGATTCTGGAAGGCGCCGCGCACATCACCATCGAAGAAAATGAGCTGGTGGCCAAAGTCGGTGACATGGTGATCATGCCCGCCAACCGCCCGCACGGGCTGCAAGCCAACGAACCATTCAAGATGGCGTTGGTGATGATCAAGGAAAAGTCGGCCGCGCCTGCTTAACGGGCCGGCCGCAACCGTTCTTCGGCTTCATCCATATATTTTTGGATGGCGGTGCGCGGCACATCGCCAGCAGCGGGCGGCGGCTCGCTCCAGCCATCGTCGCCGCGATCGAACTGGTCCACATACTGCTTGCGGCTTTGCGTGGTGGCCAAATAGTTCTGGTGCGCCCGCTCGGCGCGCGCCCAGAGCTGATTCAACGCCACTTCCCACGTGGCGTCGTCGCGCGGCTGCGCTTTGGCGGCGGACTTGGGCGCGCGCTGCCACCATGAATGTTTTTCGGCGGGGCGGAGCGTCAGGTGGTCAAAATATTGGGCGTAGGCGCCGAGGACTTCCTGCAACGCGGGCGGTGCGCCGAGCTTGAGACTCTGCACTTGCAGGGATAGCGCAGCGGCCAGCGGCGCCACCCACGATTGCGCGCGGAACTCGATCAAGTCGCGCGCAAAGAGGTCGTGGGGTACATCGGCGGGAATCTCCGGCGCAAAATCGCGTGGCCGGAAGTTCAAGACTTGCAGCAGGCGTTCTTCCAGCAGCAGGCCGCGGTCGCTCCAGGCCTCCACGCTACGCTGCCGGCGGCGCTCCGCTAGAAACGCGCGCCAGGCGTCCTCCGGCTTTTGGCCTTGGAGCGCGGCGGCATGGTCGCGCAGCCACGCGGCATCAATGGGCTGCCGCGCGCCGACCGCCGCGAACAGCGCCTGCCAATCGGCGGGCTGGCCGGCGGGAAAGAGGAAATCTACGGCGGCGGCGGCGTAGGCTTTTTCGCGCCAGCGACCGCTGGGCAGCAGCTCCAGCTTGATCACCTGCGCCAGCGGCATCGCGCGGCCCTCGGCCTGCTCACGGTTGAGCCATTCGCGGTTGCGCGCCTTCAATGCGGCCTGCGCATTTTGCGCCATGCCGCAGGAAATCCAATCCGGCGTGGCCGCGCCGAGGCCGGTGCGCTGGCCTGCGGGGGTGAAGTCCGCCGCGTAGCGGTTCAGCAGCAGCCAGCAGGCGGCCTCAAACAAATCTTCTTCGTCGAGGCGCACGGCGTTGGGCACCACGAGGCGCTGGTAAAACCGGCCATCGTCCCAGCCCTGCACTTTCATTATGGCGGCATCGGGCGCGCCGCCACTTTGCACCATTACGCCGAGCACCTGATCCCGCTGCATGGGCAGTGGGCGGCCAACGCATTCCTCCACCTGCCGGGCCAGCTCGGCCAGCTTGCCGGCCAATAGCATGTTTTCGGCGGAGGTAAGGCCGCTGACCATGAAGCGGCGATCAGCGCTATACATGGCGGCGCGGCCGGGCTTGCCCACCCCCGGCGGCGCGGACTGCGCACGGCCGGGCAGCGCGCCCAACGCCAGCGCCAGCGCCGCCCACCCGGCCAATGTCCACGCGCGTTTCATGCTCAGATGGGCCGGAAGCGGATGCGCTTGGGTTGGTCGGCGGCATCGCCCAGCAGCCGCCGCCGTTGTTCGTGGTAGCCCTCGAAATTGCCCTCGAACCACGTGACGGTGCCGTCATCCTCGAAGGCCAGAATGTGCGTGGCGATGCGGTCGAGGAACCAGCGGTCGTGGCTGACCACCACCGCGCAGCCGCCGAACGACTGGATGCCTTCTTCCAGCGCGCGCAGCGTGGTGACGTCGAGATCGTTGGTTGGCTCGTCGAGCAGCAGGAGGTTGCCGCCGCGCCGCAGCAGCTTGGCCAGATGGACGCGATTGCGCTCGCCGCCGGACAGCTCGCCCACCTTTTTCTGCTGGTCAGTGCCGCGGAAATTGAAGCGCGTGCAGTAGGCCCGGCTATTCATTGCGCGGCCGCCGAGATCCAGCGTTTCCTGCCCGCCGGTGATTTCCTCAAACACCGTCTTGCGATCGTCGAGCGCGTCGCGGAACTGATTGACGTAGGACAGCTCCACGGTTTCGCCAATGGTGAGCGTGCCGCCGTCGGGTTTTTCTTCGCCGACAATCATGCGCAGCAGCGTGGTTTTGCCCGCGCCGTTGGGGCCGATCACGCCCACGATGCCGCCGCGCGGCAAGTTGAAACTGACGTTGTCCATGATGAGCCGATTGCCGTACACCTTGCGCAATTTTTCGGCGCGCACCACAAGGTCCCCCAGCCGCTTGCCGGCGGGGATTTGGATTTCCAGCACGTCTTCGCGGGTATCCACCTGCTGGGCGGCCAGCTCTTCGTAGCGGGCGAGGCGCGCCTTGCTCTTGGATTGGCGGCCGGACGGATTCAATCGAATCCACTCCAACTCACGCTGGAGCATCTTCTGGCGCGCGGCGTGCTGCTTGTTCTGCGCGGATGCCATGGCCTGCTTGGTTTCCAGCCACTTTTCATAGTTGCCCTTGAAGGGATAGCCGCGGCCCGCATCCATTTCCAAAATCCATTCGGTGACATTATTGAGGAAGTAGCGGTCGTGGGTCACGACCACCAGCGTGCCGCTGAACTTCTTGAGGTAGTCCTCGAGCCAAGCCACGGTTTCGGCATCGAGGTGATTGGTGGGCTCGTCGAGCAGCAGCGCGTCGGGATTGGAAAGCAACAGGCGGCAGAGCGCCACGCGGCGCTTCTCGCCGCCGGAAAGCGTGCGCACGTCGGCATCGCCCGGCGGCAGGCGCAGGGCATCCATCGCGCGCTCGATCTGGCTGTCGAGACTCCACAAATCGCGCGCATCAATCAGGTCTTGCAGGCGGCCCAGCTCGTTGTTGAGCTTTTCGGATTCGCTGTCGGAAAGCGCCTCGCCCAGCTTGCCGCACAGCTCGTCATAGCGGTCGAGAATGGCCTGCGCGGCGGCGGCGCCTTCGGCGACATTGCCGGCGACATCCTTGGTTTCGTCGAGCTGTGGTTCCTGCGGCAGATAGCCCACGCGGATGCCCGGCGCCACGATGCACTCGCCGTGATATTCCTTGTCCAGCCCGGCGATGATTTTCAGCAGCGAGGACTTGCCCGCGCCGTTGCCGCCAATGACGCCGATTTTGGCGCCAAAGAAAAACGCCAGCGTGATGTCGTCGAGGACCGTCACGGCGTCGTACTGCTTGGAGAGGTGCGTCAGGTTGAAGACATATTCGCCAGCCACGGGAAAGCTCCTTTCGTCAGCGCGCCGGTCACGGCGCGGGGAAAACCTGCACCGTCACGGTGCGATTCAAGCGCCGGTTCTGGGGGGTGTCATTCGGGAACGGCGCATCCTGCGGCGCGCCCGTCACCGGCTCAAACGACAACTTTTTGTTGGCGCGCGTCATGGCCGACAAATGTTCCATGGCCACCTTGGCGCGTGCCGCCGCGATATCCTCGTTGCTCTTGAACTTGGCGGTGGGGGCACTCAGTGGCACATCGTCGGTATGGCCCGTCACCTGCACGCGCGCGCCGTTTTCGAGGCGCGCCAGCCGGGCGGCGGTGGCCTTCAGCGCGCGCATCCCTTCCACGGAAATGTTGTCGGCGGAAACGAAGATCGGCGCAGCATAGCGGATAAAAATGCCGCCCTCTTTTTGGAAGGATTCCGCGCCGGCGATTTGCCAGGAGGCATCGGCCGCGGCGAGGGTAGCGGCGGGTTTGGCCGGTGCGGCCGGTGTTGCGGGCGCCGCCGGCGCGGGCGTGGCGGGCGCGGGGGCGGTTGGCACGGCGGGTTGCGCAGGCGCGGCGGATGCCGCGGTTTCCGACGCAGAGCCTTCGGCCGGTTCTGCCGTGGTCGCCGACTCTGGCGCGCGGCTCGGGCAGCCGCTCCAGAAACCAATCAAGGCCGCCAACGCCAACAACACGACGATCAGCGCAATCATCCGCCGATCCAGTTCCGCGCCGGCAAACCACGCTTTTATTTTTTGCCAAGGCGAACTTCCCGGCGGCGGGGGGGGCGGCGGCTCCGGCAGCGAAAAAGCCAACCGCTGCGGGCGGTGATAAATCCCGGTGCGCAACGGCGGGCGGGTTTCAAGGCCGTTGTCCGAGGCCGGTTCGCTCGGGCGCGGCACGCTGGAATCCGACAACGCCGCGCGCACATCGGCCATGATATCCGTCGGGGGCTCGCTGGGCGCGCTTTTAGGCGTGGCGGGTGGCAGGATCATCGCCGGCTCCGGGCGCGGCGTGGCCGGCGGCGGGGGCGTGATGAAACGCGGCGTGGGGGTGTGGTCCGCGAGCGAAGCAAACAGGTCCAACTGCTCCTCCGCTTGCTCCTTGAGCTGGCCTTTGCGGCTCAGCTTGTTTTGCAACGCGCGGGAGATATCGCTCATGGCCGTTCCTTTGTTTGTTCCGTCCTAGCCGGCCACCACCAGGTTGACCATGCGCCGCGGAATATAGATTTTCTTTTTGATTTCCTTGCCGGCGAGGAAGGACGCGGCTTCGGGGCAGGCCAGCGCGGCGGCGATGATGTCCGCTTCGGGGGCATCCGCGGCCACGCGAATGCGTCCGCGCAGCTTGCCGTTGACCTGCACCGGCACTTCAATTTCGTCCTCGCGCAGGATGTCCTCATCCCACGCGGGCCACGGCTCGTAGGCCAGGGATTCCGCGTGGCCAAGGCGGCTCCACATTTCTTCGGCAAGATGCGGCGCGAAGGGGCTCAGGATCAACACAAACGGCCCCAGCAGCGCGCGCGGGAGCTCAGGCCAGCCCTGCGCCTCGTTGACGAAAATCATCATGGCCGAGATGGCCGTGTTGTACTCCATTTTTTCGATGTCGTGGCTGACCTTCTTGATGGCGGCGTGCAGCGCGCGCAGTTGGGCGCGGGTGGGTTCGGCCGCGCTGAGCTTGGGCGACGGCGCGCCGGTTTCCTCATCCACGAACAGGCGGTAAACGCGGCTCAGGAAGCGCGAGACTCCCTCCACGCCCTTCATGCTCCACGGCTTCACCTGCGTGAGCGGGCCCATGAACATTTCATAGAGGCGCAGGGAATCCGCGCCGTATTCCTTGACGATGTCGTCGGGGTTGATGACGTTGCCGCGGCTCTTGCTCATCTTGTGGGCGCGGGCAACAACGCGGATTTCCGGCTGCGCCAGCAGCACGAAGCCCTCGCCCTTTTTCTGCAACTCTGCTTCCGGCACGCGCACGGCGGTGAGCTTGGCGCGCGTTCGGCGGTCGGTATTATTGTCGTCGGCGAACTCGGCAGAGACCCACGCACCGGCGGCGTCGCGGTAGCCGGTGTATTCCATTTCGCCGAGGATCATGCCTTGGTTGACGAGGCGCTGGAACGGCTCCTTGGTGGACACCACGCCGCAATCGTAGAGCACCTTGTGCCAGAAGCGGGCATAGAGCAGGTGCAGCACGGCGTGTTCCGCGCCGCCGACATACAGGTCCACCGGCAGCCAGTACTTTTCCTTGTCCGGGGCGACCAGCGCCTGCTCGTTGCGGGGGTCGAGATAGCGCAGGTAGTACCAGCACGATCCGGCCCATTGCGGCATGGTATTGGTTTCGCGCCGCGCGGGGCCGCCGCAGGTGGGGCACGTGGTCTGGACCCAGTCGGTGGCGCGCGCGAGCGGCGGCTGGCCGTCGGGCGTGGGACGGTAGTCCTTCATTTCAGGCAGGCGCACGGGGAGCTGATCCTCCGGCACCGGCACCACGCCGCAATTCGCGCAATGGAGCAGCGGGAACGGCTCGCCCCAGAACCGCTGGCGGCTGAAGAGCCAGTCGCGCAGTTTATAATTCACTTTGGCCGCGCCCTTCCCCTGCTGCGCGAGCCAGGCGGTGATTTGCTTTTTGAACTCGGCAGTGGGCAGGCCGTTGTAGGGGCCAGAGTTGACGGCGATGCCGTCGTCCACATAGCCGCGCCAATCCACCCCCGCCGGCGGTTCGACCACCTGCACGATGGGCAGGTTGAACTTGGTGGCAAACTCGAAGTCGCGCGTGTCGTGGGCGGGCACGGCCATGATGGCGCCGGTGCCGTAGCCCCAGAGCACGTAATCCGCCACCCACACGGGAATCGGCTGGTTATTGACGGGATTCACCGCGTAGGCGCCGGTGAATACGCCGGTTTTCTCCTTGGCCAGCTCGGTGCGTTCCAGATCGCTCTTGCCGGCGGCCGCCACGCGGTAGGCCTGCACCGCGGCGCGCTGTTCGGCAGTGGTGATCTTGTCCACCAGCGGGTGCTCCGGCGCCAGCACCATGTAGGTGGCGCCAAAGAGTGTGTCGGGGCGCGTGGTGAACACGCGAACGGTTTCCGTGCCGAGGGCAAAATCCACTTCCGCGCCTTCGCTGCGGCCAATCCAGTTGCGCTGCATTTCCTTGATGTTTTCGGGCCAGTCGAGGCCGTCCAGATCAGCCAGCAGTCGCTCGGCATACTGGGTGATCTTCAGCACCCACTGGCGCATGGGGCGACGCTCCACGGTGAAGCCCTTGGCGCGCCATTCCTCCACTTCCTCATTGGCCAGCACCGCGCAGAGGTCGGGACTCCAGTTGACGGGCATTTCGCTTTCGTAGGCAAGGCCGCGCTTGAACAGTTGCAGGAAAATCCACTGGGTCCAGCGCACGTAGGCTTCGTCGGTGGTGGCGATCTCGCGGTCCCAATCATAGGAAAAGCCGAGCATCTGCAACTGGCGGCGGAAGGTGTCAATGTTGCTGGCAGTGATGATCCGCGGATGCTTGCCGGTCTTGATGGCGTATTGCTCGGCGGGCAGGCCGAACGAGTCCCAGCCCATCGGGTGCAGGACGTTCACGCCCTTCATGCGGTAATAGCGCGCCAGGATGTCGGTGGCAGTGTAGCCCTCGGGGTGGCCCACATGGAGGCCGTCGCCGCTGGGATAAGGGAACATGTCGAGCACATAAAACTTGGGCCGGCTCTGGTCCACGTTGTCCGGCGTGCGGAAAGTCTTATGTTGTTTCCAATGAGCCTGCCATTTGGCCTCAATTTCAGAATGCGGATACGCCATGTTTTTACCTCAAATCAATAATGACGGGCACTTTAGCCCCGCGCCCGCCCTGAGTCCATTGCTTTTCGCGCGGCGTGGCGCGCGCGACGCCCGCGGCAGCTCAGTTGGGCGGTTTAGACGGCCTCGTGGCGCGGGCCGCGCAGCAGGCTGCCAAGCGCGGCGAGCAGCGCCGCTCCCGCCGTGACCCACAAGCCGTTGTGCACGGCGGCCACCACATCCGCCGCTACGGGCGTGGACGTGTGGCCAGCGCGGGTCATGTAGATCAGGCCCGCCATCGCGATCCCCGACGCAAAGCCGGTGGTGCGCGCCGCGGCGAGCATTGCGCCCGCCACTCCGTGGCGTGCGGCGGGCGCCGAGCCCATGATGGCGCTGTTGTTCGGCGCAGTGAAAAGCCCCGCCCCCAGCCCCGTCAGCGCCAGAAACACCGCCGCCAGCGCGGGCGACTCCACGCCAAAACCGGCGAGGCACGCATTACCGGTAGCCACCAGCAGCATGCCCAACGTGGCTGGCAGCGTCACGCCAACCTTGTCCGAGACATAGCCGCTGAGCGCAGCCACCGGTACCATGCCCACCGGCACCGCCATCATCCAAACGCCCACGCGCGCCGGCTCCCAGCCCGCGCCCAGCAGAAACCGAAACGGCATCAGAAACGACAGCGAGGCCGCGCAGACATAGCTGAGCCACGCCGCCGCCATCGAGGCCGCGAAGCGCCGGTTACGGAACAGCTTGAGGTCCAACGCCGGATACCGGCAACGCTGCTCGCAAATCAACAGTGCCACCAACGCCAGCAGGCCCGTCAGCGCGGCAGTGATAATCAAGGGATGGCGCCAACCCATTTCGCCGCCCTTGCTCAACGCGAACAGCGTGGCCGCAAGTCCGATGGCCATGGCCCCTGCTCCAATCGGATCGAAGGGTTGGCCGGCGCCGTTACGGTCCGGATGCAGCACCACCAGCGCCAGCCCCCACATGGCCAACCCAATTGGCACGTTGATGGAAAAAATCGTGGGCCAGCCAAAGTGCTGCGTCAGAAACCCGCCCAACGGCGGCCCCAACGCCAGGCCGAGATACGTCAGCGTGGCTTGCATTCCAAGCGCCCGCCCGCGTTCCGACGACGGAAACGCCGCCACCAGCAGCGCCGGGCTCAGCGCGAACAGCATCGCCGCGCCCAGTGCCTGCAAGGCGCGCGACGCAATAAGCAACCCGATGGTACGCGACAGGCTGCACGCCAGTGAGCCCAGCGTGAAAATGACAATGCCCATGAGGTAAATGCGCCGCTTGCCGTGGATATCGGCCAGTCGGCCGAACGCCAGCAACGACGAGCTGACCACGATCAAATAGGCCAACATCACCCACTCCAGCGAGGCCACCGTTGCGCCTGTTTCGCGGCTGATGACCGGCAACGCCACATTGACCACGCTCGTATCCAGTGCCGACATGAAGGTGCCCGAGCCCACCACGGCCAAAGTCCACCACTTGCTTGTCAGCGTCGCGTGTTTCATTGGATCAGGTCTTTAGCCGCGGCGGCGTTGCGTCCAAATGCCGGTGGTCAGCAAGACCGCGGCCAGCAGGTTCATGGCGCCTAGCAGCAGGGCAATCTGGAGCGGATGCTGATGGAATAGCGCGACCCCGCCCACGTAAAACAGGCCGCAGGGCACCAACGCGTAGCACCAGCGGAAGCGGCGTTGCGCCATCTCGAAATTGAGCATCAGATAGGCCAACGCCAGCGGGCACATGGCCAGCACCATGCCGCGAGTCAGTTGTGCGGCAAACGCGGCATCTTCCGCGGTCCAGCGGCCGTAGAGAATGGTCCACGGCAGCGCGGGCCACAGCAGGCACACACCCACCACCGCCGCAATCAGTAAACCGGAAAACGCCAACCCGCGCAGCAGAAGCCGCCAACTCACGTCGGTCAGTTCGCCGGTGGAGGTCACTTTGGGGAACAACGCGGCGGCCACCGGCACCGGCAAAAATACGGCGGTACGCGCGATGGTGGCCGCCTTGGCAAATAGCCCGGCGACTTCCTCGTCGAAGTAGAGCTTGGCCAACGTGGTGTCGAGATTCATCAGCATGGCGTAGCCGGCGAGGCACACCACCGCCGAACCGAGATAGCGGTAGGTCTCGGCGGGGCGCACGTGGCCGGCGCCGCGCGGCAGGCGCATCAACAACGTTGCCAGCAGGCACAGCGCCAACACGGAGAGCACACCAAACCCCTGCGCCGCCAACGCCGCGAACGCCGTCGCGGAAATCCAATAGGCGAAGATCACGCCCAGCACCAACCGCACCACACCCCACGCCTGCGGCGCCCAAGCCAGCCACACGAACCACTGCCGGCCTTGCAGCAGCCCAAGGAAAAGATACATCCACAAGCTGGCCGCCAAGACGGCGAATGTCAGCACAATCAGCCCCGGCGAAACCTGCCAGACCGCGGCCAACTTTCCGCGGCCCAACCACGCCGCCGTAATCAGCACAACTGTCAGCGCCGTGAAAATCTTGGCCCAATGAAAAAAGAGCGGGCGAATCTCGCTGGCGCGGTTTTCCTGCACAAAGTGCGAGACAAAGTGCGCCAGCGTGTTTTGCAACGCCAGCATGGGCGTGGCCACCACCATGATCAGCCCCAGCATGGCGATGAACGCGCCATATTCCGCGTTGGGCAGCAGGCGGCCCAGCGCCATGTGCAGCACCGCGTTGCACAGCGCGCCGAGGAAGGTGGCCACCACCAGCAACAAGCCGTGGCGCACCAGCCCGCCTTCGTCATGCTTGGCCCAGTTCCACTTCATCGCGCATCCGGCGGCAAGTCAATCACCCGGCCCAGCACCCGGTCGTAGAGGGTCACCACCCAGCTCAGCGGCGAATACAGCAGGCGCAGGCGGCAAATGGCCAAAAACATTTGGGCGGAGACCCGTCCCACGCGCAGCTTGGAGCCGGCCACATCGCTCCACGTGGTGGGGATTTCCGTGATGGGATAGCGCGCACGGCGGGTCTGGAACAACATGTCCACATCGAACGCCCATTTGGTGAGGCCGATCCGGGGCACGATGTCGCGCCACGCGACGGCGGTCATGAGCTTGGCGCCACATTGGGTGTCGGTGATTTGCAATTTGAACAGGCGGCGCACCAGCCAGTTGAAAATCCGTGATGCCACACGGCGCGGCCACGGTTGCCGCGGACTGACCACCGCGCCCGGCAGCCGCCGCGAGGCAATAATCAGGCCGGCCTGGCCGATGTTGTCCACCAAATCCTGAAACGCAGCGGGGGGCGTCGCGCCGTCGGCATCCACAAAGCCGATGTAGTCACCGCGCGCCTGCCGGCCGGCTGCCATAATCGCGCCGCCTTTGCCGATGGGCCGTGGCTCGTTCAGGACCCGCACCTGCGGGTAGCGCTCCTGCCAAGAGCGGACAATCTCCGGCGTGTTGTCCGTGGTGTTGTTGATGGACACAATCAGCTCAAACTGGTCACCATAGCGTTCGGCAAAAAACGGCAAATAGGCCGCCAGCATCGAACCGATGCGGGTGGCCTCATTATAGGCCGGAACAATGATGGAGAGCTTCATTCCTCGGGCGTCTCCACGGGAGGTGTCCACTCCGTTTCCGCCTGTTGCAGCCGCCACAATTCCAGCGTGGTGCCCGCCTGCCCGAAGCCGGGGATGGATTCCACGTGCTCATAGCGGGCGGCCAAAATGTCGGCGAAGGCCTGCTGATCCTCGCGGGTGACCTCTTCCACTTCCGGCGAACGGATGGCGAGGCTGTAGCCGCTGAATGCGGCAATCGGCGCGTTGGTCTGCGTGGCCAGCAATTCCAGCATCATGTCGCGGTTCAGCACACCGATTTTCTCCGCCTTTTCGCGCGGCCAATCGGGGTAGTAGCTGAACGGCCCCATCTCCATGCCATGCGGCACGTCCAGGCCGGTTTCCACTGCCAGATACGTGTCCTGCGTCAACAGCTCCGTGGCACCGGTGGGCTTGTTCAGATCGCGGATCCATTGGGCGGTATCGCGCAACTGGCCCAGCGGGCTTTGGGAGCGCAGCCGCCACCAGATGCGGTCGCGCCCCGCCACAAACCAGCTTTGGGTTTGCGGGGAGGAAAACGCGTAGAGGCTGCACAGCAGCCACGCCACCACGAGGATGGCCAACCGCCGCAGGCCGCGCCATGGCGGCGTCTCGCCGAAGCGCCGGCCTTCCTCGCGCAGCCACCATCGCGCGGCGGTGGCCGTCAGCGCCGCGCAATACACCGGGTAGATCGGCACCTGATAATCGTCATAGGGAAACGGTGCGGCCAAATGCACCAGCGCCAGCGCAAACACCGTCACCCACAAAAACGTGTTGAAGCACGGCGCGATGTCTTCCGGCCCGGCGTAGAGCGGCGAATCCTCGCCGCGGTCACAGGGCGATTTGCCCCGCAGCACCACGTAGCGCCCGGCTAGCATCAGCAGCGCCAGCCCCGCCGCCGCCGCCGGGAAATACGCCTGCCCCAGCCGCGAGAGGCAACCCGCCTTGTAGGCCAGTTGCGTCAGCCACGGGCCCGATTCGCGCAGCGTGTGATATTCCAACACGCCGAATTGAAATCCTTCGCGCCCCAGCATCATGAAGGGCAGGAACGTCACCGCCAAGCCAAGCAACCCGCCCAGCGCAAAATCCAGCCATGCCCACAGGCGCAATCGGCGGCGGCAAATGAAAAGGTAGAGCCCGCCCACCGCCAGCGCCGCCCCCAGCGAGATGCGCGTGGCCGTGGCGCACGCCAGCAAAAAGCCCGCCAACGTGGCGGCCCGGAAGCCGCGTCGCGGCCCCACATAGGCCAGCGCCAGTAGCCCGGCCGACAAAAACAAACTGGCCAGCGAATAGGTTTTGACCACCGTGGTGAAATACGATTGGTACACATTGACCGCGATCAAAATAAAGCACAGCCCCCCCGTGAAGCGCAGCGCCCGCCGCGGCCCGGCCCGCATGGCCAGCCACACCGCGAACAACGTGCCCAGCGTCCCAAAGCCCCACGTCACTGCGCGCCCGCCCAACAGCCCATATTTTCCCACCCAGCCATACACCAACGAATAGACCAGCGGCAGCATGGGCGCCTGCGTGAAGGCAAAATCGCGGTAGGGCCATAGCCCTTCCCCCATCTGCTTGGCGGCATAGAGGTACCAGCCTTCGTCCTGGTTCAGTTCCCCCATCCACAGATTCAGGCCGGCCAGCGCCAACCATGTGGCCACCACCGCCAAAAACAACGCCAGATGCCCCCAATGCCAATCCGGGACATCCTGCGCCCGCACGTTTTGTTCAGCTTCCATAATGCCGCGCGATTCCCCCCCACCCCCCCGCCCTCCGCAACCCCAAAAAACGGATGCCCCGCGGGGCGCCCGCGGCGCGCTCGCCACTTATCCGCGGGAGAACAGCGGCGACCACCGGCGCACCACGCGCATCGCCACATCCACCAGCACCACTGCTGCCAGCGCCAGCAGCACCGCGCTCAAGCCGCCGATCAACTTGCTGCCATCCTGCTGGAAGTTACGCCACACAATCTGCGCCAGCGCCAGCATCGTGGTCACGAACATGAACACCATCGGCAACCATACAAACCACGCCGACTTGCCTTGGTTGCGCAGCCAGCCATACACCATCAGCAGCGCCATTGCGCCCATCAACTGGTTTGTCGCGCCAAACGCCGGCCAGATGGCGCGCCACGCCGGCATCAACTGCCCCCCCGCCCCCGGGATTTCCTGAAACACCACATAGGCCGGCAGCGCCAGCACCACCACTGTCGAAACCACCCGCTTCCAGGTGGTCTCTGACCCAAAGCCCGTCAGCTCCTGCAAAATAATCCGGCACAATCGTGTGCACGTATCCAACGTTGTCAGTACAAACGTGCTCACCGCCAGCATCGCCAGCGACATGATCCAACCGTCCGGCACGCCCAGCGGCCGGAAGAACCGCTCGATCCCCGCCGCGAAAATAGCCGGTGGCGACAGCGCCGGCTTCTCCGCCAAAATCATTACTGTCGCCAGCGCCAGCACCGCCAGTACGGCTTCGACCAGCATGGCCCCCAGCCCCACCCGCTTCACGGAACTTTCCCGGTTCAACTGCTTGGACGTGGTCCCGCTGGCCAGCACCGCGTGGAAGCCGCTTACCGCGCCGCAGGCAATCATCACGCAGAGCGCCGGATAAATCCACCCATCCGCCGGCGTCTGCGCCGTGATGAACGCCGGCCAGGCAATCGTCGCCGCGCCGCTCCCCGACCCCAGCAACAACCCCACCGCGCCCCCCAGCAGGCAGGCGTAAAGTAAAAACGACGACAAATAATCGCGCGGCTGCAAGAGCGCCCATACCGGCAACGCCGACGCCACCAAACAATACACCAGCAAAATGGCCGACCAAAAATATTTGTCCGACCCCAACAGCGAGGGCACCAACGATGGCGCCAGCGGCCACACCTGCCCCAGCCACAACCCGCCAAACACCAGCGGCACCGCCAGCAGCGTGGCTTTGCGCAGCGGCATCTTCCAGCGGTTCAGCACCCACCCAAACACCGCCGCCAGAAAAATATAAAACACCGATGCCGTCGCCACCACGCCACCAATCCGCGACTCCACCGTTTCCGGCGCCCCCCACTTCAGCGTAATCGGCGCGAACGTCGCCGCAGTCATGTCCAGAAACACCATGATCACATAAAGCAGCACCAGCAGGATGAACAATAGAAACAGGCGATACGTTAGCGGGCCCATCGCGCTCCGGCCGATTTGCGCCAAGCTCTGCCCTTTGTTGCGCACGCTGGCCATCATCGAGGTGTAGTCCTGCACCCCGCCGATAAAGATCACCCCCAGCACAATCCACACCAGCGCTGGCCCCCAGCCAAACGCCAACGCCGCCGCAATCGGCCCCACAATCGGCCCCGCACCGGCAATCGAGCTGAAATGATGCCCGAACACCACCGCATCCGGCGCCGGGGCATAATCCACCCCGTCATACATCGTGTGGGCGGGCGTTAGCCGTTCCTCCAGCATGTCCAGCCGGCGCTCCATCCAGCCGCCGTAAATCTTATACGCCGCCCAGAACAGCCCGCAGCAACCCAGAAATATCAAGCCCAGCATACGTCACCACCGTTTTGAAAGGGGGCCATCTTCTGCCTGCCTTGACGAAAAATCCAGCTTTTTGCCCAACAATTTTTCAGCGCGCGGTCACCGCGGCGCAAGGTTTTCCACACCGTGGAAAAAATCCGCATAAGTTTTCCATAGCGTGGAAAAATGGGCCCAAAGTTGTTCCATTGTGTGGAAAAATTTGTGAAAGTTTTTCCATTGCGTAGAAAAATACCCGCGCTGCGACCCGAATTTTTCCACACTGTGGAATTTATTTTTCCACACTGTGGAAAACCATCGAATCAAGCAGGCAAAGGCAACACGGGGCGTGATTCATATGGTAGAGAAACTGGGTCGGCAGCCGTGAATCACGGCTGGTCCCTGAACCCTGACCTCTGACCTCTGAACCCTCTTTCCCACGCTGTGGAAAACCGGCTGTCGCTAGGCCTTGGGCGGGGGTGTGGGCGCGAGGCGGCCGGTTTCTTCCAGCTCGCGGAAGGCGGTGATGCTGTCGAACGCATCCTTGCAGTAGCGCACCGGCCCGGAATAAGCGGGCTGGCAGTCATTGATCACGAAGTTTTCCGTGAGCGCCGCGCCGCCCAGCAGTACCGGGATGTTCAGCCCGGCGGCTTCCATTGCCTTGAGGTTATCGCGCATGACCTGCACCGATTTGACGAGCAGGCCGCTCATGCCCAGCATGTCCGCCTTGGTTTCACGCACGACTTCCAACATTCGCTCGATGGAAACCTTGACGCCCAGGTTCACCACTTTGTAGCCGTTGTTCGAGAGGATGATATCCACCAGGTTTTTGCCGATGTCGTGGACGTCGCCCGCGACGGTGCCAATGACGAGGGTGCCGGCGGCTTTGGCCTCGCCCGCCTTCAGGAAAGGCTTGATCATGTCCACAGCCTTCTTCATGACCTCGGCTGACTTCAGCACAAACGGCAACTGGAGGATGCCGTCGTTGAACAGGCGGCCCACTTCCTTCATGCCGGGGATCAGGTGGTTGTTCAGCACATCTTCCGCGGCCATTTCCGCCAGCAGGGCTGGAACGGAATCGGCTAGTAGCGCGGCCTTGCCTTTGACCAGTGCGGCCTGCACCTGTTCGGCGGGAGTTTGTAGCGCGGCCTCCGCGGCGGCTTCCTCTTCCGGGCTGGTGGTCTCGAAGTGCTGGATATAGACCTCGAGCGGGTCGCCTTGCGCGGCATCGTTGTCCAGCAGGCGCTCGGCGAGGGTCACCGCGGCGGGTGCCAGGTCCGTCAGCGCCACCAAGGCGGAAGTATTGATGATGCACGCATCCATGCCGGCCTTGACGCAGCGGTCCAGGAAAACCGTGTTGAGCACTTTGCGCGCGGCCGGTTTCAAGCCGAACGAAATGTTCGAGAGCCCCAGCAGCGTGCGCACCCCGGGGATTTCCTGCTTGATGCGGCGGATGGCTTCGATGGTCTCCACGGCGGCGGTTTTCAGCGCGGGGTCACCGCTGCCGATGGTGAAGGTTAGCGGGTCAATGAGCAAATCGCCGGGGCGCATTCCGCGCTGAACACAAAAGTCCACCAGCCGGCGCGCGATTTCCACCTTACGGTCGGCGGTCATGCCCATGCCCACTTCGTCAATGGTCAGGGCCACCAGCCCAGCGCCGAATTGCTTGGCCAGCGCCACGAGTTTTTCCGCTTTTTCTTCGCCGGATTCAAAGTTGATGGAATTGATCAACATTCGCCCGCCGTGCAATTTCAGCGCGGCTTCCACCACGTCCAACTGCGTGCTATCCACCATGATCGGCAGCCGGCACTCGCGGGCGGCCCGCGCCACCAGCGCGGTCATGTCGGCGGTTTCGTTGCGCCCGGCATAGGCCACGCTCAAATCCAGAACGTGCGCCACGCCTTCATCCTGCTCCACCAGCAAATCGAATGCGGTGTCGAGCTTTTCGGCCAGCAGGGCTTCGCGGAACTTTTTGGAGCCGGTGGCATTGGCGCGCTCACCCACGTACATCGGCGGCGGGTTTTGGGTGAGGTCCATCGGCGCGAACAGGCTGGCCACCTGCTCTGGCGGTTGAACGTCGCGTGGCGCGGGCGCGGGCGCGGCGCCAAGCGCGCGGCGCAATTCACGGATGTGTTCCGGGGTCGTGCCGCAGCAACCGCCAGCTACGTTGAGCCCCAGCCGTTGCACCATCGGCGCAAATATCCGCGCGAAGTCGGCCGCGCCCAGCGGATAATGCACGCGCCCCTCTTGCAGCGTGGGCAGGCCGGCATTGGGCATGCACCCCAGGCCACCGCGCCATTGCCGGGCGATGGCCTCCAAGTGGCGCTCCATGGCTTCCGGCCCGGTGGCGCAATTCAATCCCAACACATCAATCGGATATGGTTCCAGGGCGGCCATGACCGCTCCGATGGACGACCCCACTAGTAGCGTGCCCGTGGTTTCCACCGTCACGGAAACGTAAAGTAATTTGTCGGTGTTGGCGCCCATCACTTTTTGGGCCGCTGCCACCGCCGCCTTGATTTGCAGCAAGTCCTGGCAGGTTTCAATGATCAGCCCATCCGCCCCGCCCTCCAACAGGCCGGTCATTTGCTCTTGGTAGCCGCCGTAGAGTTCGTCGTAGGTCACCTGGCCGAGCGTCACCAGCTTGGTGCCGGGACCGACGGAGCCCAGCACATAGCGCGGGCGGCCGCTCTGTTGCGCTGCCTCATTCGCGGCACCGCGGGCAATTTGCGCGGCGGCGCGGGCGATCTCCCGCGCGCGGGCAGTCAATTGATATTCTCCCAACGTCAGCGGCGACGCGCCAAAACTGTTGGTTTCCACTGCATCGCAACCCGCCGCAAAATAGGCCGCGTGGATGTCACGGATGATTTCCGGCGCGGACAGATTCAGCCACTCGTTGCAGCCCTCATAGGCGCCCCAGGCCGCCGCGCCCGGATTGCGATTCTGGATTTGCGTACCCATGGCCCCATCCACCAGCAGCAGGTTGTGGTTCAGAAATTCTTTGATGCGCATCACGGGCTCCGTTTGGGTTGTTGTGGAATGGGCAATCTACTGCCCCGGCGCGGATTCCTCAACGAAAGATTTGGCGTTTCCCGCCGCGCGAATCATGGGCTGGCCGGGAGCTGCGTGCGCCATTTGGTGATCCAGTAGGGCTCCGCCCGCCAACAGCGCATGGCCTCGCGCAGCATGGCTTGGGCAAAATTGGGCGCTTTGACGATCAGGACGTTTTCATCGTTTTTGTCAAACGCCGCCTGCGAGAAGTTGGCGGAGCCGAGCACGACGGTCTGCCGGTCAATCACAATGACTTTGTGATGCAGGAGAACCCCCGGTGACATCCGGACGTTGGCCCCCATGGCCTCCAGTTGCCTGGTGTTGGCGCTGGGGTGAGTGGCCATGCCGGAATCGAGCACTATAATGGTGCGCACCCCGCGGCCGATCGCGCGCTTGACCGCTTCAGTCATCGCGGCATCCGTGAACGAAAACGCCAGGATGGCAATCTCGTTGGTGGCCTTGTCCATCTCCGCCACGATGCCCCCGCGGGTGTCGTCTTCGGGCGTGAAATAGTTGTGGATCAATACCCCGCCGACATTCACTTCGGGGTGCGGCGTGGGATATGCGAAGCGCTTGCCGTGGCGCTTTTCAAAAATTTCGAGCCACTCCAGCGAATAGTTTTCGGCCAGCTCCTTGCTTTCCAGCACGATGGCGTGGTTGTCGTTGAACCGCGAACAGTTGCGCGTGAGGTTGTAGGATCCGGTCCAGACCAGCCGTTTATCGGCCACCATGAATTTGTTGTGCATCAGGCCTGAGCGGTTGTGCGCCAGCGTCAGCATGCCCAGCTTTTCCATCTGCGCCAGTTGCCCGGAAATGGCGTAGGCCTTCTCCGCGTTTTCCTGGGCCACAATCACCCGCACCTTGACCCCGCGCGCGCGGGCATCCAAGAGCGCCTGCGCAAACTCCGGCAGATTCAGGTCATATACGCAGACATCCAGCGTCTGCGTCGCCGCGCCGATGAACGCCACCACCGCTTTTTCCATGGTGGGCGACGGCCCCAAAAAGAAATATACCGGCACATCGCCGAATTTGCCCTTGAGCAGCGTATCCGCGTAAAACGGATCCACATCAATTTGAAACAGACTGGCCGCGCCCGGCAAAACTGCCGCCGCCAGCACCGCCAGCATTAATCCAATGACTCGGAACCTTCTGAGCATTTGATTAAAGTACCACAGTTTGCACTCAAACGAAAACCACAACATCGCCGCGCGCGCCGTTGGCAGTGGCGACAAACGGCCAGCGGTGAAGTTATCCGTGGCTCACAACGCGATGGCCGGGCGAAGGGTGCCGGAGACATCGGCCACGCAGGGAATCCACGCGAGACCAATTTGCTGGATGCTGGTATCCGCGCGTCGCGGGGCAACGCGGACGGTGGACACTTTCAGGTTGGCTGGATCGAACGCCGCACCCGTGGCCGCCATTTCCTGCTCCAGCTCGGCTTCCAATGCGGCGCGCTGCTGGCGGATGGCCTCCAGCGTTTCGCCGGCTTGGGCAACATCCAGTTTCTCCTTGCTGGTGCGGCTCATGGAATTGATGCCGCTGGTGGCCCGCCCCACCCCGCCCATGCGTCGGCCCAACAGCACCGAGAGCGCCGCCGCGCCAAAATTGACCATGGTGCCCATGCGTTGCCGCGAGAGCTGCGCTTTTTCGTTTTCCAGCTTGGCCACCGCGCGGCGTTCACGCTCCGCAAGCGTCGTCAGTTTCTGGGCATATTTCTGGCGCATTTTTTGCATGGCCTCATCGCGCTTTTCGCGCAGAAGCTGATTGGCTCGAATGCGAAAGTCGCCTTCGGTTTCGCCCGGCTGCGAGGTCAGTTTATGTTCTGGCAACGTGAACAGCTCGCGAGCGAAAGCCTCCGCAAGAAATGCTTTGTAATCTTTTTCGTGCTGGGCATAGCGCTTGGGGTCGGCAAGGTCCGTGGGAACGTTCTCATGCGCTGCGCCGGGTAACGGGTCGCGGTCATCACCGGCGGGGGCGTTGCTGACTGCGGTCCACACCAGGTGGCCGTGCTTTGGATCGGTCCAGACGAGATGGCGGACCGTTTCCCACGAATCGAGGCCGTATTTCAGATCGGCAAAGTGGATGCGGGCGCTGGCCATGAGCGCCGGGCGGTACGTGATGGCCGCGCCGGCCGGCGCTTGGGTGGCCGGCCAATAACGCTGCGGGATGCTGGCGGCGAGGACGGTTTTGGGCGCGGGGGCGGGCGCGGCAGGCATGGCGACTGGCGCGGCGGGCGCGACCGCGGGCACAACGCTCGGCGCGGCGGGCGGTGCACTTTGCTGCTGGGGCATCAGTTTGCTGATCTGCGCGGGCGCCAATGGCCCCCGCAGGTACGACAGGCACCAGCGCGTCTCAAACAGCACCGGCGCGTCATCGTGAACATTCCGCATCAGGAAAATCCGGCTGCCGAGATTGGCCATCAGCCGGTCCAGCGTGGCACGATCCAAGCCCTCGCCGGCAGTGGCGCTGGTCAGTCCTTCAATGACGCGCATTTTGTCGCGCTCGGTTTGCAGGCGGCCAATGAGCCACGTGCCGGTGTTGGCAAGGCCGCGGTAATCCAAGTCCACGGGATTCTGCGTGGCCAGCACGATGCCCAGCCCGAATGCGCGGGCTTGCTTGAGCAGCGTGAGCATGGGGGCCTTGGCGGGCGGATTGCTGGTGGGGGGGAAGTAGCCAAAGATTTCGTCCATATACAGCAGCGCACGCAGCGTGGAGGTGCCGGTTTGCCGCCGCGTCCACGCCAAAACTTCGTTGAGCAGGATGGTCACGAAAAACATTCGTTCGCTATCGGCGAGATGCGCGATGGACAGGATGGATATTCGCGGGCGGCCATCGGGAGTGTAGAGCAAGCGCTGGATATCCAGCGGTTCGCCATCGGCCATGGCCGCAAAGCCCGGCGATGCGGCCAAATTGTTGAGGCGCATGGCGAGGGCAAAACGGTCTTTGGCCGGGAAAAAAGATTCCAACGGCAAAACGCCAACCCGTTCCAAGCCGGGCTCCTGCACGGCTTGGATCAACGCCGCCAAATCCAAATTGCGCCCGCTGCGCCATTCGCGGTCCACCAGTGTCGTCAGCAGGATGTGTTCGCGGGATTGCACCGGATCGGCATTTACCCCGGCCAGCGCAAGCAGTCCTGAAACCGCCGTGGTGACACGGTCGCGCATGGCGGTGGTGTCATTGAGCAATTCCGGTGGCGGTGCATCCAGTGAAGATAAAATGGATAGCGGCAAGCCGATGCGCGAGCCGGGCGTATAAATGGCGAATTCCGCGGCGGCTTTCAGCCGGGCAATGCGCGCGCCGTCCTGCCCCCACACAGCCAAGCCTTTCGCCCATTTGGCTGCCGTTTTGGCGGCCAACTCACTCACGCTAATCTGCTCGCGGGCGGCTTCGCCCTCATCCACCCATGGTTCAAAGTCGGCGGGCGACAAATTGGGGAACGTGAGCAGCAGGTTGCCAAGATCGCCTTTGGGATCAATGACAATGACCGGGATGCCATCAATGGCGGCTTCTTCCAGCAAGCCGATGCCCAGCCCGGTTTTGCCGGAGCCGGTCATGCCGAGGCAAACCGCGTGCGTGGTCAGGTCTTTGGCATCGTATAGCAGCGGTTCAGCCGTGGTTTGCTGCATGGCGGGATCAAACACCCGGCCCAAATAAAACACGCCCATTTTTTCAAAGTCCGTCATGTGGCTGCTCCTTGTTCCATCGGCGCCAGTGTACAACCCGGCGGCTCGCTTGCCCAGTCCGGGGAGGGATTTTGCTACATAATGGACAGTGCGTCCACATTGATGGCAATGGCCACTCCCTTGGGCGGTTTGAAAGAGGTCAAAATTTCACGCAGGGCTGGGATATAGTCGCGGGTGTTGCGCCCGAACAACAGGAAGTGCGTACGGTACTGCTTTTTGGCGCGCGCCAGCGGCGCTGGATTGGGCCCCAGCAGCCGGACACCCGCCGGTAATAGTTTTTGGAGCCGCTCGGCGAAGTCTTTGGCGGCGGTATTCACGTTAGCCTCCTCCAGACCGCGGAACAATACCGTGGTCAGGCGGCTGAAGGGTGGATAGTTCAACTCGCGGCGCAGTTCAATTTCCTGATCGTAAAAAGTGGTGTAATCGGCCCGGCGCGACGCCTGCACCGCGGGGTGGAACGGGGTGTAGGTCTGGATCAGCACTTCGCCGGGCACATCCCCCCGCCCTGCCCGTCCCGCCACCTGCGTCAAGAGTTGGAAGGTGCGCTCCGCGGCCCGGAAATCCGGCATCTGCAAACTTAAGTCGGCGTGAATCACGCCCACCAGCGTGACGTTTGGAAAGTCCAAGCCTTTGGCGATCATCTGTGTGCCAATCAGAATATCAATGTCGCCGCGCCGGAATTTGCCCAAAATTTGCGCGTGGGAATCTTTGGCACCGGTTGCATCGGAGTCCATCCGCGCCACCCGCGCCCGCGGGAATATCTTGCGGACGGCGGCCTCGACGCGTTGTGTGCCGACGCCCGCCATCTTGATGTTGGGCGCGCCGCATTGGGGCGCGCTGCAGCGCGCGGGCACCGGGCTGGTGTGGCCGCACACATGGCACAGCAGGAACTCGGCCTCTTTGTGGTACGTCATTTTGACGCTGCAATCGGGGCAGGTTTCCGTATGCCCGCACAGCGGGCACATGACCGTGGTGGCATAGCCGCGCCGATTCAGAAACAGGATCGTCTGTTCGCCTTGATCGAGGCGCTGGCGGACGGCTTCGATCAAGTCTTGCGAGATCAGGTGCGCACCGCCGGCCTTTTCGGTCTCCAAGCGCATATCCACCACGCGCACCATGGGCATGACTTGTTCATCCACGCGCTGCGTCATGTTGACCAGCCGATATTTGCCCGCGCGGGCGTGGCGGTAGGATTCCAGCGACGGCGTGGCGCTGCCCAGTACCACCGCGCAGCCCTCCAAATGGCCGCGCATCACAGCGACATCGCGCGCGTTATAGCGGGGGGCCTCGTCCTGCTTGTAGGCCGGTTCGTGTTCTTCATCCACCACCACCAGCCCCAGCGGTCGCACCGGCGCGAACAAAGCGCTGCGCGCGCCAACTACCACGCGCGCCTGCCCGGCAGCAATCCGGCGCCATTCGTCGTGGCGCTCGCCATCCGAAAGATGGCTGTGCAGGACCGCGACCGTTTCGCCAAAGCGCCCCCGAAAACGCTCCATGGTTTGCGGGGTCAGGGCAATCTCCGGCACCAGCGCGATGGCCCCCTTGCCGGCATCCAAAGCCGCTTGGATGGCGGCCAGATAGACTTCTGTTTTGCCGCTGCCAGTCACGCCGTGCAATAGCACCACGCGTGGCTTGGCGGCGGTCATTTCTTCATGGATGGCTGCCAAGGCGGCCGTCTGTTCCGCCATGAGCGGCGGTGGGTGCGTGGGCAGCACCTGCATGCGTTCATGCGGATTGCGACGGATCACGCCTTTTTCGAGCGTCAGCCAGCCTTTGGCTGCCAACGCGCGGAGCCCCGGCAGGCCCACGCCGCTGGCAGCCATCAATGCGGCGGCGGTTTGCTCGGGCGTCTGCAGCAACTCTTGCCATGCCGCGGCTTGCTTGGGGCTTCGCTTTGCCAGCGCCGCGACTTCTTCCGGTGTTGGCGCACTCTCCGACCGCGCGCGCACAATGAGTTGTTCCTTGAACTTGGCGCCCTCGCGCCGCACGGGGGCAGGCAAAATGGCGGCGATGGCCTGCTCAAACGGCGCAACATAATAATCCGCCAGCCAACGGGCCAGCCGGAGCATGGATTCATCGAAGAGCGGCGGGGCATCCACCACGTCATGCAGGGCCTTCAAGTCCGGAAACGGCGAAGTGTCGCGCAGACCGGTGACAAACCCCCGGGCGTGGCGTCGGCCAAAGGGAATCTGCACCACGCTGCCCACCTGCACCCGCCCCAGCAGCTGCTCCGGAATGCGGTAGTCAAACTCGCGATCCAGCGCAATGTCCGTGATGATTCTGGCAATGGGCTGCGGCACAACGGGACATCCTACATGTCCTTGGTGAGGTAAATCACCATGCCGAATATCCACAGGATCATGGCGGCCGAGATGACAGTGTTCATGGCCCGGACTATCGCACAGTTTGCCGCGGCGGAAAAGCTTTTCCCCACCCCCAGCCCGGCTACCAAAAAACAACGGCGACTTCGCACGAGGCGGGTCGCCGTTGGGTCAACGTCAGACACTGACGTCGTTTAGGACACTGCTTTTTTCAGCGCTTGGTCAATGTCTGCCTGAATATCGGCCACGTCTTCAAGCCCCACCGACAGCCGGATGTAGTCTGCGGTGACTCCGGTGGCCTGCTGCTCTTCGGCCGTCAGTTGCTGGTGAGTGGTCGAAGCCGGGTGAATCACCAGCGTCTTGGAATCACCGATGTTGGCCAAGTGCGAGAGCATCTGGACGGAGTTGATGAACTTTTTGCCGGCTTCCAAACCGCCCTTGATGCCAAAGCCCACCATGCCGCCAAACCCTTTCTTCAAGTATTTTGCGGCCACGGCATGGCCGGGGTCGTCGGCGAGGCCCGGATAGGCCACCCAACTGACGGCGGGATGCTGTTTCAACCAGCGGGCAACAGCCAACGCATTTTCTGAATGGCGCTGTTGCCGCAAGGGCAGGGTTTCCAAGCCCAGCAAAAACTCGTGGGCATTGAACGGGCTCAGCGCCGCGCCGGTATCGCGCAGCAACGTCACGCGGATTTTCAAAATAAACGCCACGTTGCCCATGCCGGGCACATTCCCTAATGCGTCCCAGTATTTCAGGCCGTGGTAGCTCGGGTCCGGCTCCGTGAATTCCGGGAACTTGCCATTGTCCCAACGGAACTTGCCCGAATCCACAATGACCCCGCCCACGGAGGTGCCATGTCCGCCAATATATTTAGTGGCCGAGGTGGCGATGATGTCCGCCCCATGGTCAAACGGGCGCACCAGCCCCACGCCGATAGTGTTGTCCACCACCAGCGGGATACCGTTCTCGTGGGCAATCTTCGCCAGCGCCTCAAAATCGGGCACATCCAGTTTCGGGTTGCCAATGGTTTCCACATAAATGGCGCGGGTCTTCTCGGTGATGGCACGGCGGAACGCTTCCGGATCGCGCGAGTTCACAAACTTGGTTGTCCGGCCGAGTTTCGGGAAGGTGTGGTGCAGCAACTGGTAGGTGCCGCCGTAAAGATTGTTGCCGGCCACAATCTCATCGCCAAGCCGGGTAATGGCCAACAACGCGTACGTAATAGCCGTTTGCCCAGAGGCCACAGCCAACGCGCCTGTGCCGCCTTCGATGGCTGCCACCCGCTGCTCGAACACATCCGTTGTTGGGTTCATCAGCCGCGTGTAGATGTTGCCGAATTCTTTTAACGCAAAAAGGTTGGCCGCGTGTTCCGTGCTTTTGAACACGTAGGATGTGGTTTGATAGATCGGCACCGCGCGCGACCCAGTGGTCGGGTCCGCCTTTTGGCCGGCATGTAACGAAATGGTGTGAAGTCCTTGGCTCATGTTGATCTCCTGCTGTTTTTAGATTCTTTTTCAGGACGGGAGGGCAAGTCCTTTTTGTATGTTTTCCAACCCAGACCGTCGAGTTTTTTGGTTAATTTTTATTTCTCTACATTATCCATCGTCTGACTGGACTATCTGTCATTTTCACACCACTGTCAAGAGTTACGCAAAAAATATTTTTGACATTAACATTTTATATAGTATTTCTATAGACATTAAAAACAAAGGAGCCCCATGAGCAGAATCTATCGCGACAATTCAGAATCCATCGGCAACACTCCGTTGGTTCGTTTGAATAAAGTTGTGGCCGGTGCGCCGGCAACGGTCTTGGCCAAAGTGGAAGGGCGCAATCCCTCCTACTCCGTCAAGTGCCGGATCGGTGCGGCGATGATCTGGGATGCCGAACAACGCGGCGTGCTGAAACCCGGCGTGGAAATCGTTGAACCCACCAGCGGCAACACCGGGATCGCCCTCGCCTATGTGGCCGCGGCGCGCGGTTACAAACTGACGCTCACCATGCCCGAAACCATGAGCTTGGAACGCCGTCGGGTTTTGGCCGCTTTAGGTGCCAATCTTATTCTGACCCCCGGCGCCGAAGGCATGAAGGGCGCCATTGCGCGCGCGGAAGCCATGGCTGCCGCCGAACCCCAAAAATATTTTCTGCCCCAGCAATTTCGCAATCCGGCCAACCCGGACATCCATGAACGCACCACGGCAGTGGAAATTTGGAATGACACGGACGGCAACATGGATGTGCTGGTTTCCGGCGTCGGCACCGGAGGCACCATCACCGGCGTTTCCCGCTACTTCAAAAAAATCAAGGGCAAGGCGCTGGTTTCGGTGGCTGTTGAACCGAAGGAAAGCCCGGTGATCACGCAGCGCATGGCCGGCCAGGAGCTGAAACCCGGCCCGCATAAAATCCAAGGGCTCGGCGCAGGGTTTATTCCCGACACGTTGGATCTGTCGTTGGTGGATCGCGTGGAGCAGGTGGACGCAGCGGAATCAGTGGAAATGGCGCGCCGCCTGGCCAAGGAAGAAGGGATTCTCTCCGGCATTTCCAGTGGCGCAGCGGTCGTTGCTGCGGCCCGTTTGGCGCACGATCCAGCCTTTGCCGGCAAAACCATCGTGGTCATCCTCCCTGACGCAGGCGAACGCTATCTCTCCACCATCCTCTTCGAAGGCATCGGCGCCTAGCGCCCACCGTGTTCAGCGCTTATATACTTTGCGCTGTTGGTAATGGGTGTGCAGGAGCTGGTGGGATTTCTTGCTCAACGGCGCGCCGAGGTAATCGGCGTATAGCTTCTGGATCATCGGGTTTTCGTGGGAACAGCGCTGGGCGCTCTTTTCATCATCCCGATAGATTCCCGCCGCCCGTTGCCGCCGGATTTTATCCGTCGCGCCATACGGCTGGCCACCGCCGCCCACGCACCCGCCGCGACAGGCCATCACTTCAATGAAATGATAGGGCGTTTCCTTGCCGGCCGCGCGCGCGGCGCGTACCCGGTCAAGGACCGTCTCAATGTTGCCCATGCAATGGGCCACGGCCACGCGTACCTCTTTGCCGGCCACCTGCAACGTGGCTTCTTTCACCCCGTCCAGCCCGCGGATTTCTTTCAATTCCATGGATGGCAGACGTTCTTTAGTCAGCGCCCAGTGCGCGGTGCGCAGCGCGGCTTCCATCACGCCGCCAGTCACCCCAAAGATGGTGCCCGCGCCGGAATACTCGCCCAGCAGCGAATCCACGCGTTCGTCTTCCGGCAGGTTGCGGAAATCAATCCCGGCGCTCTTGATCATCCGGCACAGCTCGCGAGTCGTCAGCGAAATATCAATGTCCTGCTGGCCGGAGCTGCTCATTTCGGCGCTGCGCTGAATCTCAAACTTCTTGGCGGTGCAGGGCATGATGGACACCATGAAGATATCCTTCGGGTCCAAGCCCATTTTTTCCGCATAATAGGTTTTGGTCAGCGCGCCCACCATCGCGTGCGGCGATTTGGCCGTGGAAAAGTTGTGGATGAAGTCCGGGGCGAACTTCTCCATGTAGTCGGTCCACGACGGGCAACAGCTCGTGATAAGCGGCAATTCTCCCTTGCCATGGACAAAGCGCTCCACGAATTCGGTGCCTTCCTCCATGATGGTGAGGTCGGCGCCAAAGTTGGTGTCGAACACCGCATCAAAACCCAGCCGCCGCAGCGCGGCATATATCTTGCCGGTGAGCAGCGTGCCGGGCGGGTAGCCAAAGTCTTCGCCCAGCGCCACACGCACGGCGGGGGCAATCTGGACCACGCAATGTTTGGCGGGGTTTTGCAGCGCGGCATAGACTTCGCGGGCATGGCTATGCTCATAAATGGCGCCCACCGGGCAATGCGCGGAGCATTGCCCGCATTTGATGCAGGGCGACTCGTTCAACGTCACATCCGCCGCTGGGGCGATGCGGGTATTCTCGCCGCGCCCAATAAACTCCAGCGCCCACACCCCCTGCATATCCTGGCACACCGCCGCGCAACGGCCGCACAAAATGCATTTTTCCGGGTTTAGCACCAGCGAGCCGGTGGTGTCGTCTTCGGGCAAATCACGCAACCGCTTGCCGTAGGGCGCTTCGCGGATGCCAAATTCCGCCGCCAACCGCTGCAATTCGCAGTTTTGGTTACGCGGGCATTGCAGGCAATCGTCCGGATGCGTGGACAAAATCAGTTCAATGATCGTGCGGCGGATCGCGAACAACTCCGAGTCGTGCGTAATGATCTCCTGTCCCTCGGCTGCCGGCGCGGCGCACGCGCGAACCAGCTTGTTCAGGCCCTTCACCTTCACCACGCAAATCCCGCATGCGGCCCATGGCGGCAAGTCGGGGTGGTAGCACAGGCTCGGGATTTTCACCTGCACCTGGCGGGCGGCATTCAAAATGTTGACTCCCTCGGGAACTTCCACCGGGAGGCCATTGATGGTCAATTTCACCATTTTCATCGTCGGGTTCCTCTTACTTGCGGGAAACAGCGCCAAACTTGCAGGCGTGCAGACACTCCCCGCACTTGATGCAATTGTCCTGAATGATGACGTGCGGTTTTTGCCGCTCACCGCGGATGGTGTTCACCGGGCAGCGCCGTGCGCACAGCGTGCAGCCGATGCACTTTTCCGGGTCAATCGTATAGGTCACCAACGCCTTGCATTTGCCTGCCGGGCAGCGATGGTCGCGGATATGCGCCTCATACTCATCGGCAAAATACGTCATGGTGGACAACACCGGGTTGGGCGCGGTCTGCCCCAGCCCGCACAGCGCCGCCTTTTGCATGGCCGTGCCGACTTCCTTGATCTTGGCCAAGTCCTCCATGGTCCCCTTGCCCACCGTAATTTGCTCCAGCAGATTCAGCAGGGTGCGTGTGCCAATGCGACATGGTGCACACTTGCCGCAGCTTTCGTCCACACAGAACTCTTGATAAAACCGGGCCACGTCCACCATGCAATCGTCTTCATCCATGACGATCATGCCGCCGGAGCCCATGATGGAGCCCAGCGCCTGCAGATGCTCGTAATCAATCGGCGTGTTCAAATCCGCCGCCGTGATTACCCCGCCCGACGGCCCACCTGTCTGCACAGCTTTGAACTTTTTGCCGCCGCGGATACCCCCGCCGATGTCATAAATAATCTCGCGCAACGTGGTACCCATGGGCACTTCAATCAGCCCGCTATTGTTGATCTTGCCCGTCAACGCGAACACTTTGGTGCCCGGACTCTTGGGCGTGCCCACCTTGGCGAACCAGTCGCCGCCGCGGAGCATGATAACTGGGATGTTGGCGTAGGTTTCCACGTTGTTGATTACCGTGGGTTTTTGCCAGAGTCCCGACACCGCCGGGAACGGCGGGCGCGGAATGGGCATTCCCCGCTCGCCCATGGCCGAGGCCAACAGCGCGGTTTCCTCGCCGCAAACGAACGCGCCGGCGCCCAGCCGTATTTCAATGTCGAAATCAAATCCTGTGCCGAGGATGTTCTTTCCCAGCAGACCGTATTCGCGGGATTGCTTCAACGCGGTTTCCAAGTGCGCAATGGCCAGCGGATATTCCGCGCGGATGTACACCACGCCATGCTGCGCACCCACTGTCCACCCGGCAATGGTCATGGCCTCCAAAATGGAGTGCGGATCGCCTTCCACCGTCGAGCGGTCCATGTAGGCGCCGGGATCGCCCTCATCCGCATTGCACACCACATATTTTTCGTCGCTGGCGGCATCCTTGGTGAACTTCCACTTCAGCCACGTGGGGAACCCCGCTCCCCCCCGCCCGCGTAGGCCCGACTTGCGCAGCTCTTCCACCACGCGGTCCGGCGTCATCTCGGTGAGCACCTTCGCCAGCGCCGCGTAGCCGTCGCGCGCGATGTAGTCCTCGATTTTTTCCGGGTCAATCACGCCGCAATTACGCAGCACAATCCGGAATTGCTTGTGGTAGCCGGTTGGTTCCGCCAAACGGATGGTCTCCTGGCTCTTGGCCGGATTGTAGAGCAGCCGCTGGACAGGCTGGCCCTTGGCGATGTGCTCCACCACGATTTCCCGGGCATCTCCCGGCTTGACGTTGGCATACAGCGTGCCATCCGGCAGCACCTTGACGATCGGCCCCTGCGCGCAAAGACCGAAGCAGCCGGTGCGCACCACCTGCGTCTCCGCCTGCACACCCTCATTGGCGATTTCTTTTTGTAGCGCCTGATGCAGCTCCGTGCCGTGCGCATTCTTGCACTCGGCGCCGCCGCACACCAGCAAGTAGGTTTTGATGGCCATTGTGTTTCCTCTCTATCCGTTAGGCCGGCAAAAAATCCGCCATGGGCTTGTCGTAGATGTGGTCATTCACCAGCAGCCCCCGCCCGATGTGTTGGTGCACGATCTGCCGTGCGGTGTCTTCGTTCACGCGCCCATACACCACCGGCGGCATCCCGCCCATGAGCACTTCCACCGTGGGCTCGCTGTGGCACAGCCCCATGCAGCCGGTTTGCCGGATCGTCACGTTGGTCAACCCGGCCTTTTGCAACTCCGCCCGCAACACGGCGATGGTTTCATTCGCGCCGGCCGCTATCCCACACGTGCCCGTGCCGACAATCAGTTCCACATTCCCCGCCTTCGCAGGCTGCGCCTGACGCGCCGCTTGCTGCGCTTTCCGGAGTTTAGCCAAATCCGCCACTTTCAGTTTTGCCATTTTGTACCTCGCCTTGCCGCTATCCTGCTCAGATCCGCTCCGCTGCTCCTGCACTATCCGCGGGCCCGATACTGTGCCAAAATTCCGGCCACATCTTCCTTGCCGATGTTGCCGTGAATCGCACCATTGACACTCATCACGGGCGTCAAACCGCAACACCCGAGGCAGCGCACCGCCTCGACCGAAAACAATCCGTCAGGCGTCACGGTGTTGAGCCCGACCCCCAGAATATTTTCCAACTCCTGCAACAAATCCTGCCCCCCCTTGAGATAGCACGCCGTGCCCATGCACACGCTGATTCGATATTTGCCGGGCTTCTTGAGCTTAAAGAAATGATAAAACGTCAATACGCCATACACTTGCGCCAGCGGAATCCCCAGCAAATCGGCCACCTGAAACGCCACCGACCGCGGCACATAGCCATACTCCTCCTGCACCCGGTGCAGCACCATGATCAGGCTGCCGGGCTGGCTCTTGCGCTGCTGGATGAACTCCTGCAACGCCGGTGTCAGTTTTTCCTGGATATCCGGGGTTTGGGTCACGTTTACCATTGCCGCCTCCACAAAATTGGGAAGGAGAGTAAAAAATTGCTCCCCTGCTGGCAAGATATTTCTGACACCAAACCCACTTGACATGCGCATATTTGCACAATATATGTTTTATTCGTCACATATAAAAAGAGTGCAGGAGGTTTATTGTGAGTGAAAAGGATTTTTACGCCCAAAAAGATTTGATCAAGCGTCTAGTTCGCTACAAGAATATTTTGCTGCGGCTAAAGTCCATGGGGCTGTCCCGTGTTTTTTCCGACAACCTCGGCGATGCCGCCGGTGTTTCCTCCTCTTTGGTGCGCAAAGATTTTTCGCTGGCCAGTTTGGCGGTGGGCAACAAGCGTGGCGGGTACTCCATTGATCTGCTGCTGCGCCGTTTGGATGACCTGCTCGGCGCTCATGATGTCCAGCGGATCATCATCGTTGGTTGCGGCAAAATCGGCACGGCTCTCCTTAATTATAAAGGATTCAGCAACGAAAACATTCAGGTGGTCGCAGGGTTCGACAATGACCCCGCACGTATCAATCCGGCCAACACGCCCATCCCCATCCTCCCTATCAGCCAACTGGAGCCATTCTGCCAAGAGCAGAGTATCCAGGTTGCCGTGCTGGCGGTACCAGAAAAAGCAGCCGCGGGCATTCTCGACAAACTCTCCGCCGCCGGCATCCGCGGCGTGCTCAACTTCTCGCCCGTGCAACTCAAGGCCGGCTCCGCGTTGTTCATTCAAAATATCAACATTGCGTTTGAAATCGAAAATCTCTTCTACCACGTCCGCTTTAATCAACGCCAAGCCAACGCCGGCTCCTAGCCTCGCGCTCCTCTCGCAAAAAATATTTTCATCCACCGCTTGACAATCCCTCCCGACCATGTTTCTATATGTAGAAACATAGCGAACTCATCCAGAAACAGGACTCATTCCCCATGCTGCTCGACACATTTCCAACCCGCGAGGAGTTTCGCGCCCGCTGCGCGGAGGCCACCGTCGTCCCCGTCGGCGTGCGCATCTTGGCCGACACCGAAACTCCAGTTTCCGTGCTGGCGCGTTTTGCGCCGAATCACCCCCGCCTGTTCCTCCTCGAAAGCGCGGAAGGTGGCGAGCGTTGGGGCCGCTATTCCTTCATGGGCGTCACCGCTCGTGCCACTATCACGGTTTTTCGCGATGATGTCGTGGTCCGCCAAGGCATCGCCGAGCAGCGCACCCCGCATCACAATGAGCCACTCACCGTGCTGCGCAATCTGCTCAAGCCTTACAAGCTGGCGCACCAGCCCGGCCTGCCACGCTTCTGTGGCGGATTAGTCGGCTACTGCGCCTACGAGATGATTCACTTCTTCGAGCCGCGTGTGCCCAACACGTTGCCGCCCGAGCGCCCGCTGGCCGAGTTCGTCATTCCCGACACGCTGCTCATTTTCGACAATATCAACCACACGCTCACCGCGCTTGCGCTGGCTTTCACGGAAGACGGCGAGCCGGATGCCCTTTTCGATGCGGCATCCGCCCGCGTGCAGGACTTGCTCGCCACGCTGGCCCAGCCCATTCCCGCCGCGACCACCGGCAAAGCCCCGGTGCGTATGCCCCAGCCGGTCCACCCGCCGGAAGATTTCAAGGCCATGGTCGCGCGCGTCAAAGAACATATTTACGAGGGCGATGTCATCCAAACCGTGGTGTCGCAATCGTTCGTCGGCCCTGCGCCCGCCGACCTCGTCAGCCTCTACCGCGCCCAGCGCCATGTGAACCCCTCGCCATATCTCTTTTTCCTCAAGGCGCAGGACAGCACGCTCATCGGCTCCTCGCCCGAAACCATGATTCGCCTCGACCAGCGCACGGCCACGCTGCGGCCCATCGCCGGCACCCGCCCGCGTGGCGCCACCGAGCAGGAAGACCGCAAACTGGCCGACAGCCTCTTGCAGGATGAAAAAGAACGCGCTGAACACCTCATGCTGGTGGACCTTGGCCGCAACGAACTCGGCCGCGTGGCGCTCCCCGGCACCGTGCAAGTCACCGATCTCATGATCATCGAGCGCTACTCCCACGTCATGCACCTCGTTTCCAACATCACGGCCGATCTTGAACCCGGCCACGACGCCTTCGATCTGCTCGCCTCCTCCTTCCCCGCCGGCACCCTCTCCGGCG
>Ga0255344_1000921_pt1 | contig 42812 bp, 45 predicted proteins | sample wastewater_treat_5_FD_192414 | JGI IMG/M metagenome (GOLD analysis project Ga0255344, IMG submission 192414) | Wastewater microbial communities from Lulu Island WWTP, Vancouver, Canada - plant18 | ecosystem: Engineered > WWTP > Wastewater > Unclassified | place: Canada: Vancouver, British...
TGGATGACGAAATAAAATCTGGGAAGATGAAATAAGGTGATGTCACTTGAGTGCAATGAACATATATTAAAAATATTATTGACATATATAGAAATGACTTAAATTGTACCAGAAACAATCAAAACCAAGATTTCATATTATTTTGCAAGTAATTTGAAATTTTTTGCAATAAATTTATACTTTAATTTTATTTGATGTTAACTAATATTCTTTCTTTGGGATAGTACAATGTCAAAAATTGCTCTACTTATTAAAAAGAACACTCTTTCTCTTTTTATTCTAATTTGTTTTTTTACATTAATGACACAAACTGTATTTATACGAGGTTATTTTGATATAGAAATAAGAGTAATAATATTATGTCTTTATTCACTAATAATTTTTGCCCGCGTTTACTATTATAGGCTTTTGTTTACCTTTTCAGAAATAGTATGGTCAATTTTTACTTTGCTTGCTGTAATAGGTGCGTTTTTAAATAGTAAGGTTTTACCTCTTGATATAATTCAACCAATTATATGGTGGTTTGTTGTTATTGGTGTTGTAAGTGTCGTGCGTATAGCAAGACCTAACGAGGAGTTTTTACTAAAATGGTTTTTTGCATTGGTAATATTTGAATTGCTTATAGGAATAATTTCCATTTTTGATTTTTTAGGATTATATAATTTAGAGTCACTTTTATCAACCGATTTATTGAATTTTAAAATATTTGGTGATAATCATAATTTTGGATGTTTGATAGGGAAATATGCCTTAGGTCTGGAAATGATGATTGGATTAATTGCTCTGTATGGTATTTTTGCTATAAGTAGAATGAAAAATAAAAATATTACTACATATAACTATTTACTGTATTTGGTTGTTTTGATGGTTTTTTTTATATTACTAATTTATAGCACAATGAGGGCTAATGTTTTAGCATTAATGGTGCTTTATATGTTAGGGTTATTTTTCCTTTATAAAAACAGAAGCATAGACTTTAAGTTAGTTTTTTATTTTGCTGTTTTTATTATTTTAACTTTGATTATTTCACATTTAATTGGTATTGCCAATCCATTTATTAAAAAAATACTTGAAGCTGGTACAAGCAATCGTTCTATAATTTGGAAAAGTTTTATAGATGAGCAATATAATAATTTTAATTTATTAAGTTTTTTGTTTGGTGATGGGTTTAGATATATTTTTGAAAAATATTCAATTTTAAGTTCTCTTAAATTAGCAGGATTTCATAATTTTGTAATAGATATTTGGGCTCGTTATGGATTTCTTAATATGCTTTTGATAGCTTATTATATATTTATTGGTATTAAAAAGGGATTAAATAATCGTTTTGGTAGTTTAATTGTACCCATTGTCATTGCATGTTTAGTAAGTGATCTTTCTACTGGATATTTCATACCTGCAACGTTTAGACTGATTTCAATAATTGTGGTGTTTTTCATTGCACTGTCTGTTGATAAAAGCAGTGATATAGAATTACGCAATGGTGTTAATGATTCAAATTAGATCAAAATATATAAATAAATCCCCTGCAGAAAAGGTAAGAGTATTACCAATGAATAATTTATGATTAACACCATATAAATTAATGTACAGTACGTCAATATATAGTATATAAGCATACAATCGCAAAGAAGAAATAGTTGTGTTTAGAGAAAACAAAAAATCGCAATATAAATATAATAGAACTATTTCTGATTTAACATGAAAAAATATTTTTTGCTGTTTTTTCTAAGTGAACTTAAGGCATTTGTGTAGTAAAATTAAAGATAAATTTTTTGATTAATAGGAATTGTTATGAAAATATTAGTAGTTACAGATTATATAAGTAAAGATAATAAAGGTGGGGCATGGGAATTTGCCTATAAGTTTAGTAAGTATGCATCAGAATTGGTTGATGTAACAATAGTATGCTATAAACCCGCAGGTAAGGAAGATTTGCCTGAATTTGAGGAGGATGGTAAACTTAATATATATAGATTCAGGGAAGGTAAAATTGTAATACCAGAGATTAAAAAGATTGATCATGACATAGCCTTTGTGCATAGTGTTAAATCCTTTGCTGTGTATAGATTATCCATAGGTGTAAAGAAAAAGCCAATTATATCAATGATTCACGGAACTTCTTACCTTGAGAGGCTAATAAATGCAGGTAGACGGGATTTAAAGTATTACGCATTAAGGTTTTTTGAAGTTTATAGAGTTTTTGCAAGTGATGCGCTTTTGTTTGCATCTAAATATATGATGATGAATAGCGTAAGGAATTTTAGAGCATTCAAAAAGTCAGTATATATTCCACTGGCAGTGGAGCCTCCATGTAAAAAGATTAAGTTGCCACTACAGGAAAAAGAAATAGAAAAGATGGTGATGTTGGATATAAAAAAGGGGAATAAAGTAATTTGTTGTATTCGCAGGATAGTTGCCAGGACAGGAGTATTGAATTTAGTTGAAGCGATGTCATTGTTGAAAGATGAAAACGTTAAGTTATACATAGGAGGGACAGGTCCTTATCTTGAAGAGCTTAAAGCTAAGGTGTCAGAATATGGATTATCAGATAGGGTGTATGTGCTTGGTTTGATATCAGATGAGGCAAAGAATTTTTTGTATTCAAAGAGTTATTTATCGGTTGTGCCCACAGAGAGACTTGAAGGATTTTGTTTGTCTATGGTTGAGTCAATGAGTTATGGTTGTCCATCAGTTGTGACACCAGTTGGTGGGATGTATGAGTTTATGAAGGACAATGGCCTTGAAGATTTGGTGTCAATAGATATAAGTGCAGAAGGTATAGCAAGTGTGATACTGACTTTTGTGAAGGACAAAAAGTTAAGAGATAGATATGCAAAAATTTGTAAAGAAGTAGCATTAAAACATAATTATAGAGATATAGTTAAGAGATTTTTAAAAGAAATTTCTTATGTGATGGAAAGAAAAGAATATAATAGATTTTTATGATTTTATATCTCAACACATAGGACATATCGTTTGTAAATTTTGTATTTATTTTTTACAGAGTAGATTGCTTTTATTTGGGGTTTAAATATTGTTTTGTTTGCCACTCGGAAATTTAGGTTATTATTTCTACATCTGCTAATCCTTTTTGTCTTGACTCATTACTCTCTGTTGTTTAAATTTCATTACATTTGTAGTAACTGTTATTTGTTTTTATCTAATCAAGGCTATAAATTTTAACTTAAGATAGATGCCTTTGTATTTATTCAGGGTATATTTTTATATACGGGCAGCAAATATAATAATTTTTGATTCAATATTCAATAGTTATCTACGCAGAGAATTAATATGAAAGATAATCAAAAAACAATAGCAATATTTTTTCCAAAAGACTCTGAGGCCATTTTTAATAAAACATCTAAGAGGACTTTTGGAGGTTCTACAATTCACTTATATCATTTTGCCAGAGAACTTTTCCCCTTAGGGAAAATATTCTCAATTATTCCTGAATATAGCACTATAGATTTTCCAGATAAAGATAAATTCAACTTAGTCATGTTATATAAAGAAAGTGATAGTCCTATAGTTAAATTTTTAAAATTTAGAAAGTTTATAAAAAAAAATAATATAGGAACTATTATCCAACTTGGCCTCACGCTTGAGTCTTGCATCTTGTCTTTATATTTATTTTTGATAGGAATAAAGTTTGTATTTATTTTTGCACATGATGTTGAGAGTTTAGGTTTCTACCAAAATTCCCGCAAAAGATGTTTCTTCTTTTGCTTTCTTGTCAAATTTTCTTCAATGTTAATTGCACAAAACGATATTGAAAAGGAAAATCTAATTTCTAGATATCCAGATATTGAAAAAAAAGTTAAAGTTTTGAAAAAAGGCATAGATTTTTCTAAAATTAAACAGTCTGTAAAAAAAGAATATGACTGCATTTCTATTGCACGATGTGAGGAGTGGAAAAATATTGAAGCATATTTAGAAATTGCAAGGAGAAATCAAAATTACAAATTTTTACTCATTGCCCCTCCTGTGCCTGGGAAAGAGAGTTATTATTCCCATATAAAAAATTTGGTTAATCAAATTAACAATGTTGTTTTTTATTCATTTGTTCCTTATGAAGACATTTACAAATTGTTATCATTGTCAAAGATAATGATCGTAACATCTGATATGGAAGGAGATTGGCCTTTGACAGTTCTTGAGGCTACTGCCTCTGGAGTTCCAGTTATAAGCCTTAATTATAGTTATGGTAATCTCATAGATGGTTATGGAGCAGGTTTTTATTGTAATGGCAGTATGGAAAAAATGAATGAATATTTTAATAAACTTATTAATAATGAAAATTTGTTGAATGAAATGTCAAAAAATGCTTATAGATATTCTTATGAAAATCATAACATTAAAACAAACGCTCTTAAATTAGCTAAGTGGATAGGTTTGCAATAATGATAATTATTATATATTTAAAGGTGTGTTATGAAGATACTTGTTGTAACAGATCATATTAGTAAAGATTTTAAAAATGGAACGTGGGAATTTGCATATAAATTTAGTAAATATGCCTCAAATATTACAGAAGTTTCTATAGTAACATTAAAGCCAAAAGGTATGGAAAATCTGCCAAATTTTGAACAGGATGGCAAAGTAAAAATATATAGGTATCCAGATAAATTTAAAATTATTACTGATATAAAACAGATTGACCATGATGTAGCTTTTGTTCACACAGTAAAATCCTTTGTTTTATATAGAGTTTCTATTGGATTAAGAAGTAAACCAATTATATCAATGATTCACGGAACTTCTTACCTTGAGAGATTGAATAATGTTGGCAAAAAAGACCTTAAATATTATGCATTGCGGATTTTTGAAATTTATCGCGTTGCCGCAAGTGATGTCCTTTTGTTTGCTTCAAAATACATGATGTTTAATTCAGTCAGAAGTTTCAGTGCTTTTAGAAAAGCTGCATATTTACCACTTGCGATTGATGCCCCAGAAAAAGGAGATATTAAGTTGCCCGATTCAGAAAAATATATAAAGAAAAATATTGAAGAAGATCTAAAAAATGGCTATAAAATAATTTTTTGTATACGACGTATTGTTTCAAGAACTGGAGTTTTGCATTTAGTTGATATGATGAATTTTCTTAAAGATTATAATGTTAAGTTGTATCTTGGAGGGACGGGGACGCATTTGGAGGCCTTAAAGAATAAGGTAGAGGAAAATGGGCTCTCTGATAGAATAAAAGTGCTTGGGTTTATATCAGATGAAGCAAAGAATTGGATTTATAGAAGAAGTTACCTTTCAATTGTTCCAACACGTACACTGGAAGGTTTTTGTATTTCTATGTTAGAGTCTATGAATTATGGTTGTCCGCCCATTGTAACTCCTATTGGTGGGATGTTTGAGTTTATGAAGGATAATGATTTGCTGGAATTAGTAACCTCAGGAATAACTGCTCAGCAGATGGCCAAAAAAGTGGAATATTTTATAAAAGATAAAGGCAAGCGAGATTTATATTCAAAAAAATGTAAAGAGGTAGCAGCAAAACACAACTATGATGATATAACTAAAAGATTTGTGTTGGAAATGACATATATGTTAGAAAGGGCAGGGAAGTTGATTAATTTTAAAGATGAAGTAAACTCTGCTATTGTAAAAAGAGTATAAAAAATTTTTTCCAACAAAGTCCTTTATATTTATCAATAAACAATAAGTTATTTTTTAAAATTTGTGTTGTTATATTCAGATTCAATTACATTGAGTAGTTGTGCAACTGTTTTTTCCCATGAAAATTTTTTTACCTGTTCAAATCCCTTAGCAATATATGATTTTCTTAAATTTTCATCTTGCAATAATTTATCTATTAATCTTGCCAATTCAGTGTAATCATTCGCATCAAATAAAAGTGCTGCGTCTCCAGCTACCTCTGGTATAGATGAATTATTTGAAGCAATTACAGGGCAACCACATTGCATGGCCTCCAATATGGGAAGTCCAAAGCCTTCATAAATAGAAGGGAATACAAACATCTTAGCTCCAGAATATAAGGGTGCCAAGAACTTATCAGAAACGTAGCCTGTAAATACTACACGATTTTTTATTTTATATTGATCTAATAATTCAAAAAAATTATTATCTATCCACCCAATCTTGCCTACTAAAACAAGATGAATATTTTTATTATTAAGTATAGAAAAGGCTTTTAAAAGAGTTATTAGATTTTTACGGGGCTCAATTGTCCCTACCGCAAGTACATATGAATCTGGCAGATTGAACTTATCTTTTACTATAGTAATGTTATCCGGAGAGGCAAGATGATAAGTTTTTTTATCAACTGCAAGATGAATTGTATATATATTTTTTTTGTAATTGAAAAATTTCAAAAAATCTTGTTTTGTGTTATCTGATATTGAAATCAAAAAATCTGTTCTCTTTAAATTGTAGGATGATAATAGTTGCATTTTGATTCTATTTGATGGAGCCATTGTTTCAGGGAGGATTTTCCAAACCATATCATACAAAAAAACGGTCTTTTTTATATTTTTCCCTATAAAAAAAATAGGCATATAGCTATGGGAAAATCCTATATAGACATCTATTTTATCAATTTTTAGACGAAAAATTATATAAAGCATGTAGAGAATCGTTATTACCTTACACAATATTAATGTTATATAATATTTTAGCTTATTAGAAAGTTTTGGATTTTTTTCAACTACATTACAAAAATATTTTTTTTTCTCCCATAAATTTTCAAAAGCGTTCGTAACTTCACACCATTTTGGATTTGTTATTTTTATATGACGATTTTTATCTTTAAAGTATAAAGTATAGTTATTTTTTGTGTCTAAGATTTGTAGATTTTCTAAAATCCGTTTGTTTGTAAGCCCTATACCTGTCAGGTTTTCTTCAGAAAGAGGAAAGGCTTCGATTGCAATATTTAGATTTGTCTTTGATTTTGCCAATTTATGATCTGTATAGGATACTCTTGTATTCATTTAATAACTTTACCTATAGCGATAATATATTATATACCATAGTCATGTTCTCTCAAAAAAACAAAAAAATTTTTTATTTTATATAATAATTTTATATTTCTTAATTTGAAATTGTAATGATTATTTATTTATAATTTTTAGCAGAGTTTGAGTTATTTTGCAATTACTTTTTTTAATTTTGGAAAAGATATTTTGGTTATTGCAATAGTAAGTCCTGAAAGTCTACCACACCGTAGATAACAACTACCAGTGTGTCCGTACTCACATCGATTTCGATTGACTTTTTCATATCCCCTCCATATATTGAATATGACTTTATGATCAGGATACAAAGATGAAAAAACTCCCCATAGGAAAATCTACATTTCAAACATTGATTGAGGAAAACTATGTTTATGTAGACAAAACACAATTTGCCTATGACCTAATAGAGAATGGTGGAGGATACTACTTTTTATCTCGTCCCCGAAGGTTTGGGAAAACACTCTTTCTTGATACATTACGCACAATATTTGAAGGCAAAAAAGAGCTTTTTAAGGGGCTATATATCTATGATAAATATGACTGGAGCAAAACATATCCTGTCCTACATATATCCTTTGGCGGAGGAGATTTTAGCTCAAGGGAACAACTACGTGATAAAATTAAATTTATTTTGGATTACAATAAAAAAAGTCTCAATATCCAGTGCAATGGATATAATAAAAATAGTATCTATTTTCAGGATTTAATAATTAAAGCCTATGAATCTTATAACCAAAAGGTAGCAATCTTAATAGATGAATATGACAAGCCAATACTTGACAATATTGAAAACAAAGAGATATCAACTCAAATAAGAGATGAGCTAAAGAGCTTTTATTCAATCATCAAAGACAGCGACCGTTATTTAAAATTTGTCTTTATTACAGGAGTAAGTAAATTTTCCAAAGTATCTTTATTTAGCGGGCTTAATAATCTCAATGATATTACACTTGATAAAAGCTTTGCTACAATATGCGGATATACCCAAAAAGACTTAGAAACAGTATTTTTTGATTTTCTTAAAGACCAAAACTTTGAAGAGATTAAAAAGTGGTATAATGGATACAAATGGTTAGGTGAAGCAGTTTATAATCCCTTTGACATTTTACTTTTTATTCAAAAAGGATTTGAATACGATAACTATTGGTTTTCCACAGGAACACCTGCATTTTTGCTTAAACTTATAGAGAAAAACAAATATTATCTTCCAAATTTAGAGAATATAATAGCAGACAGGAGAATTCTTGATAGTTTTGATGTAGATAACATTGAGCTTGAAACTTTGATGTGGCAAACTGGGTATCTTACAATCGATAAAGCTATTGAGACACCAAGGGGCATGAAATATCAATTAAAGATACCAAACAAAGAAGTAGAATTATCGCTTATAGGGACAATAGCTGATTTTTTAAGTAGAGTGGACAAAGCAGAGATATATAAAGACAGCATATATGAAGCTTTGATGAATGCAAATTTTGCAGAGCTTGAAAAGCAATTAAAATCGCTTTTTGCATCAATACCTTATAACAACTTTACTGGAGCAAAGCTTTATGAGTATGAAGGCTATTATGCAAGTGTATTTTATGCTTATGTAAAGTCCTTAGGTGTAGAGGTAATTGCTGAGGATGTAACTAACAAGGGACGTATAGATTTAACCTTAAAGATGCCAAATGCAATATTTATATTTGAGTTTAAGACAGATGAAGAGGGCTCTATCCAACAGATTAAACACAAAAAGTATCATGAAAAGTATATTGGTTTAAATAAACAAATATATTTAGTAGGGATTGAATTTAGTTCCAGTGAACGGAATATTGTTAAAGTGCAGTGGGAAAGTGTAGATGATGGCACTGCGTCATTGTGAGGAGCGCCAGCGACGAAGAATCTCATTTTCTCATTTTTATACTACCATCTTCATATTCTATTTGACTACTCAATCAAAAATTTAGTATTAACCAAAATATGAAATCACTTGAAAACAACCAAACAACAAAAGCAAAAATATTTAAAGACACGGTAATAGTAAACTCAGCCTCTCTTGTGGAGAAGGTATTATTTTTCTTCCTTAATATACTTATAGCCCGCTATCTTACAGTAGAACATTTTGGTGAATATTCAACAGCTTTAAGCTATGCCACATTTTTTTCCCTCATGACAGATATAGGAATAAATGTAACACTGATAAGGGCGCTGAATCTTGAAAAAGAATATGAAAATGAACATTTTACCAACGCCTTTTATCTGAAATTGGGTCTATCTGTAACCATGTATATAGTTATGGCAATATCTTTGCTGTTAACAGGATACAACAGGGATGTTATAAACCTGACGCTGATACTGGGGCTGGTGCGTAATGGCAATGAGTTTATGAAAACATACTATGCACTTTATGAGGCAAAGCAGCAATTTTTATTTCCATCAGTTGTTAATTCCCTCTATGTTGTATTTTTTTTCTTAGGGGTTGTTGCTGTTATTTTTTTTCAGGGCAACTACTATCATCTATGCCTTGTCAGGCTGGTGATAGTTTATCTTTTTATTGCATTGCTTACTGTGCATATTTTCAAGAAAGTAAAATTCAGGCTTAAGACGCCTCTATTTATTGCATTCATAAAAAGTGCAATACCATTTTCAACAATTGCGGTGCTCAGTAACCTCACATTCAGAATTAACGCAATTATAATATCATTAATGATTGGTACAACCAAGGTTGGATTTTTTAGTAACAGCATTTTATTTGTCGATACACTTGCCATAATTCCGGGAAATCTTAGAAGAATACTCATGCCAACGCTTTACAGTGCTTTAGAAAAAAATGATGAATCTAAATTCCAGTTTTCTTTTGATATTTTGAGCAAATATTTTGGAATTGTTTCATTTTATCTTATGATGATATTATTTTTATATTCAGAGTTTATAATAAAAGCAGTCTTTGGGGGCAAATATTTAGAATCTGCAATTCTTTTAAAGATAATTGCCTTTTCTGTGCTCTTTGTGTTCAATGTGGCCTCTATTGTTTTAGTAGGTAAAGACAGACAGGATATTCTCTCCAGAATAATGCTATTTGCAACAATAGTAAATATTTTGGCAAATATTGTGCTCATAAATATTTTTGACGTTGAAGGGGCTGCAGCATCTGTAACCCTGACCTATGGTGTGATTTTCTTTATGAGCCACTATTATCTTAGAAAACTTGAGTCCATTAAAATGATCCCTGCATTTAGAAAATATGTTATTATGGGGTTAATAGTTTGTGTAGCATCTCTGTGTTATGAGTTTTTAATTTATAAAAATTTTTCGCTCCCTGGGTCTTTTGCAACCATAACTATTCTTTATGGATTGCTTATTATTCTCTTTGTTATGGACAGGGATGATATAAGGATTTTTAAGGAAATTCTTGGACTCAAAAATCCCTCCTAATTTATCTCCCAGAATTTTTTCCCTGGAACACCCCCTTCAGTTAAAAGAACTGACTGAATATCCGGTATATTTTCCTTTATGGTTTTTTCAAGAGCCTCGATGAACATTTTTTCAGAGCCAGGGACTATTGTAATATCCTTTTCTATAACAACAGGAAGTATATCAATGAGGCATACTCTGCCATTATCTGTTTTGATAAACCAGACCTTTTTTACCAGGAGGTTTACAGGGACATTGGAAGAGGTGTTTTCAAACCATGATCCCTCTGCCACAAGGGACAAAAGTTTTGAAACAAAAATATCTTCATCAATATCCTTATCAATGGTGCGATACTCAGAGATTATCTCTTTGCAGCCCTCAGAGGGGATATATATTTTAATTTTGTCTTTGCTCTCAATAGCAGGTAGAGAAGGAAATATATCAAAAATATTTTTATCCATGTGAATAGATATAAAGACATAATCCAGCAGAAATATAACAGAAAGAGCAATAATAGCAATTCGAGTTTTTTCTTTTGGATTTTGCTCCATAAGTTTCCATGTGTCAAGAATCCATGTTTTTAATTGAGATATGCCATTTGCCAGCCTTTCTTTATATTTTAAAAAGAAGTTTTTTGAATCTCTTAGCAATGATTTTATCTTTTGTATAATCTTCATACGTAATAACCAGAATTAAAGTTTTATTTTAGCCTTTACTATAAATATAAAGAATTTATACACCTCATTTACACCTGGCTCTGAGATGTTTCATTTGCTATACTTTAAAGATAAAGCTATAGTTTTATTCAATCATTTTATTATATTTTTTGATAAAATTTAGTATGCCCTCTGTGATGGCAGAGGATATTTTTTCCTGATAATCTCTTCTTGTGAGGTATTTTGCCTCCTTTGGATTTGTAATAAATCCCACCTCAACAAGCACTGCTGGCATAAGGGCTCCTCTGAGAACATAAAAATCTGCCCTGTGCACTCCCTTTGATTTAAATTCATGAATATTTGCGTCAAGAGCCCTTTGAACAGATTCTGCTAAAAGTGAGCTTTCTCTCTGGATTTGAGTTGTAAGCATAAGGGCTTCCATATATTCTGTATCATCATATTTTTTCCCTTTTTTATCTTCAAGGACAATGACGTTGTTTTCCAGTGCTGCTGTTTTTCTTGCCTCTTCATTTGTGGGATTTTGGGAGAGGTAGTAGGTTTCAAATCCTGAGATTTTATTGCTAATTGAGGCATTTACATGGATGCTCACAAATATGCCATTTATACCTTTTTTTAGTTCTCTGTTTGCAATCTCTGCTCTTTCTGCAAGCTCAATAAAAATATCGCTTTTTCGTGTTTCTTTTATTTTAACAGCGCTAAGAGCCTTTTGCAATTTTTGTGATACCTGACCTGATATTTGCAGTGTTATATCTTTTTCTCTTATGCCTCCCTTTCCTATGGCACCGGGGTCTTTTCCCCCATGGCCTGGATCTATAATAATAAATCCAATTCTATCCCTGGTGATTGACTCTTCTTTGTATTTTTTTTCTTTTTCCTCTGGCATTTTGACCTTTGTAGATATTTCAAAGGCTGAATTTTTTTTTGTTAAAATAACTTCAGGGAAAAAACTTTCTATTAGTTTTATTGCAATGTCCTCTGGCAAATATATACCTGACTTGTATCTGCATACTGGATTTAAGGATGCCCATAGGGAATTGTCTATTATTACAACAGAATAATCAGGCTTATAGACAAGATAGTGATTTTTATAGTATAACCTTCCCTTCTGAAAAACAGGGTCAAAGGTGCTTTCGATGTTGAATTTATTAATTATTTCATAGAGAGAGACATAGTTATTGCCATTGATATTTTCAACGGTAAGGCGATCGTTACCTGCACCTGTTATGGCCAGCAGAAGCAATGGGAAGAGAGCTTTAGCAATTATTCTTTTTATTTTTATAATATACGGAGTATGTTTTAACATATAAAATTGAGCCTGTGATATAAAATCCAAGGGATAAAATAGCTATTAGTGATTTTAGCTCTATATTAAATATTATGTTTTTTAGGTCTATGATATATAAAATTGCAGTAAGAGCCATGAGTGCGATTCCTGCTTTTCCAAATATATTTGGAGCAACCTCGATATCTCTTCTATAGAATAAAAGCAGAGCTGAGACTACTACAAAGATCTCTCTTATAAGTATAATGGCAAGGATCCACCAGGGCAGGCCCTTATAATAAATCAGAGAGGAGCCTAAGGTTATGAGGCAAATTTTATCTGCCATTGGATCAAGTAGCTGTCCCAGCTCTGTCACCTGGTTGAATTTTCTGGCAAGCATGCCATCAAAAAAGTCTGTGACCATAACAATGGCAAAAAATATTAGTTGCCAGGTTATGTAGCCTTTGTCTCCTGTAACAGATTCTTTATCCAAAAAGAATACGATGAAGGGTAAAGATGAAATCCTTATAACTGTGAGAAGATTTGATATTGTCCAGATATTTTTTTTGAAAAGATCCCTTAACCTCATTAAAACTCTGCCTGAAAATTTTTTATTGAATTCAAAGCCTATAAAGGCACAATTGTCCAGTCAAGATATTTTTAGGTAGACAGCAGCTCTGTAGATTTTAATTGACAATAAGTGCGCTTTCTAAGATTAAATTGATAGTGCTGTTATATTAAATATATTATTTAAATGAAGGTAGAATTTTATGAAATCATATAAAATATTCAATGCAATAGCCTTGCTTTTGATTCTTGTTGTTTTTTTTAGTTGCAAAAAAAGCGATGAGGGAGGTCTCTTGCTCAATAATTCAGCCCCCAGAAAATTTGCTGTGGTTATAACCCCAAATACTGCAATGAGAATTGATCCCCTTGTGTTTTCTTCAAGGGTTGCCTTGCTTAAAAAGGGAGATTTTGGCGAGGTCATTGATCGCACCACTGAAGAAAAAAGAGTTGGTTCAAATCGAAATTACTGGTATAAAATAAAGCTATCCAATGGAATTCAGGGTTGGGTCTTTGGTGAAAATCTAAATATACTGGAAAATGCTGATAGTGATAATGTCGAGTCTTACCTTGGAAAGTTCTGGGAGAAGGAGTCTGAGGAGCTTAAAAAAGAACTCCATGGGAAGTGGTGGAGCGTTAACAGATTTAATGATTTTACAAATCATTGTCTTGAGATATATAACGATGGTAGATATAAATCTTATCTTAAGGGAGCCACAAAAAAATTAGAGGGTGAATATAATTTTGATTTTAATAAAAGTCAGATTATATTCTTAGGGGAAACCTCTTTTGAGGGTAATTTGTATTTTGTCAAAAGAGGTGATGTCTATACTCTTTATAGAGAATCAGATAAAGATGAGATTAAATTTAAAAAGATCAATGTAAATCCTGAATCAGAAAATGAGGACTCAACTCTGGTAAAGAAAAGTCAGGAAGAGGAAGAAAAACAGGAAAAAAATGAAAGTGAGACTGAATAAATATTTGACTCTCTGCGGTCTTGGTTCAAGGAGGAAGGTTGAGGATTTTATTACCTCTGGCCTTATCAAGATAAATGGGGAGGTTGTGAGGGAACTGGGAAGTGTTATTGACACAGAGACCGATAAGGTCTTTTTTAAAGATAGTGAGCTTGTAGCCTCTGAAAAGAAGTATTATCTGATCTTAAACAAGCCTGAGGGATTTGTTACAACTCTTTCTGATGAAAAGGGCAGACCTACTGTGATGGATCTCATTCCAGAGAAGTTCAAGCGCTGTGGGGTAATCCCAGTGGGTAGGCTTGACAAAGACACAGAGGGACTGTTGCTTTTTACAAATGATGGAGATCTTGCCTATAGATTAACTCGTCCTGAATTTAAGGTTCCAAAGGAATATAGCCTGATTCTTAATGCGCCTCTGGCTCCTGAACATAAAAAGATTATAGAGAAGGGATATTTTGTTCACCAGATAAAGATAAAAACAGCCCCTGCAAAAGTTGAGCTGGAAAATGAAAGGGGCGATAGGGTGAAAATTACAATTATGGAAGGTAAAAAACGGCAGGTGAGGTATACCTTTGGCAATCTTGGCTATAAGGTGCTAAAACTCAGGAGAGTTGGCCTTGGGCCTCTTCGTCTTGGAAATATTGCAAAGGGTGAGCACAGGCTGCTGAAAAATTATGAGGTAAAGGCTCTCATGGAAAGTGCAAAGCCAGTTAAATTCAGGGAAAAGAAATATTAAAGCGGTTTATTGCAAATTGAGAACTTTATTTATTCTCAAGAGGTGGCTTATCCTTGAACAAGGTAATATTTTCTTGATTCTACACTAAAAATTATATTTAGGAAAAATTACTGATAAATTGAAATCCTTTTTTACATTAAAAGGATTTTAGTGCTTAAGTATTTTAAAAAGACCTTCCATGCGTTTTGAGGCTTCACTGTCTGGGATTTTTTCCATTGAAATGAAATATTCTATATTGGAAGAGCCACTGTCGTTTAGTAAGTTTTTTTCTGTAAGTATTCTCTTGAGATTTGTTATTGTTCCTTTGTTGCCATCTATTACGTCAATGTGAGATGGCAAAATTTCCTGAAATATTTTTTTAAAAAATATGAAGTGTGTGCATCCCAGAACTACTGTTCCATAATCTGAGAGTTCGAACTTTGCAAATTCTCTTTTTAGATATTCTTTAGCCCGAATGGTGTTAAATTTACCTTCCTCTGCCATTGGGACAAGTTCTGGTAATGGCAAGAGATCCACTATGTGCTCGTTGTCTACTCTTTCTATCAGGTTTTTTAGCTTTTCTTCTTTCAGAGTCAGAGGTGTTGCTGTCACTATTACCCTTTTATGATTTTGCTCGCTTTTTTCCACAGCTGGTTTAACAGCTGGTTCCATCCCTATTATGGGGATAGAATAGGATTTCCGTAGATCTTCTATTGTAACGCTTGTTGCTGTGTTACAGGCAATTATCAATGCCTTTATATCTTTGCCAAGAATAAAGTTCACAGCTTTTTTTACAAGATTGTGCACCTCCTCCTTGGATTTGATCCCATAAGGGGCATTTTTTGAATCAGCAAAATAAAGATAGTTTTCCTTTGGGAGAGTCTGTAGTGCCTCAAATAGGACTGTAAGGCCTCCTATGCCTGAATCAAAAAAGGCTATTGCTTTTTCTCTTTCCATGGCATAAGATTTACACAGTATATCATACAGTCAAATGTTTTTGGTTTTTATATAAGTCCAAGGGATATAAAAATTGTCAGGGAAATTACAATAACTAACGCAAAAGTTGATGTAAATATAAGCTGTCTCTTTGTATTTTTCATGTCATAGACAAAATATGCAATCTCAAAAAAAGGCCAATAACCAATGATAAAGATTAAGTATGGAAAATCAGCTTTCCACCAGGAATAATTCCAGATAAGAGCACCCCATTTATTAAGCAGTATTTCAACCAGGACACATAGCCATGCCATTATGAAGGCGAAAAAATGGCGATTATTTATGCCAAGGATTGTTGCATCTCTGTCCTCTGGCAATAGTTTTGTGCTTGCAAGACCAAGAATAAGAAACATAAAAATTATCTCTATATTCCAGCCCATGAGAGGTTGATAAGCTGTTGGAAAAGAACACATCCATACAGCAGAAAAGCCTGTGGCTGTATAAAAAAGACCATTCCATATTTCATTAAAGGCATCCATTAAAAAGAAGGAAAGACCAGCACATACACCAGCGAGATTGTTTTTCTTTATTTCATCAAGATAGAGATATACCACATAGACAAATAAAGGAACAATATACCATTTGAATAGTGAAGATTTTCTTAATATAGAAAAGGCCTCATCAGCACCAGAAGCTACACCATTGTAGTGAGTAAAAAGAGGAATAAGCCACACAGTGATATAGGCTAAAGCTATAATAGACCATATTATTACACTCTGGACTTTTCGAGTTTTGAAACTCATGGCATGGCCTCCTTTAACTTGAAAGTTTTTATCAATTGAATAGTCCTATGTCAATAATTATTTGGCAATAAAATTCACAGGGAAATGGGGTAAAGAAGTGGCTATTAGTAAAAGAGACTATGATGCGGCTTTTAATTGATACACACATTGGCGAGATCATAATGAAAAAATTATATTGACAAAAACTGACTTATTTTTAGGATAAACTCTTCCAGAGTCTTTTTTAAATTGAAAAATCGAATGAAATAATATAATATGATAATATTTTAATGATTAAGAGAGGTAATAAGAGATGAAAAGGACATTCCAGCCAAGCACATTGAAAAGGGTTAAAAAACACGGATTTAGAGCAAGAATGGCAGATGCTGAGGGGAGAAAGGTTCTCCAGAGGAGGAGAAGAAAAGGCAGAAGGAAACTCACAGTTTCTGACGAGAAGAGGATGCCTAAATAATCTGTTTAAATTTTTGATGTGAAAAGAGTTTATTCTTTAAAAGGTAAGAAATCATACAGTAAAGTTTTTGTAAAAGGACGAAAGAAAAAGGGCAAAGGAGTTGTTGTTTTTGTTTTGAAAGATAACACTATAGAAGAGACTGATAATCAAGGCAACATAAAAAAAATTAAAGTGGGTATCTCCATAAGTAAAAAAATTGGCAAAGCAAATAAGAGGAATCTGTTGAAGAGAAGAGTTAGATCTATTTGCCACGAATTATTAAATGATATGAATGATGGATTATCAGTGATTGTAAAGCCCTATCCGGAATCATTGTATATGAGTTATAGTGAACTCAAAAGTGATATTGAGGGTCTTTTTAGATATACTGGAGTTATAAATGAAAAGAGCTGAAAATCTATCGTGGTTAAAGGCTACAGGTCAGATAAGCGCTATAGCCATGATTAGATTATATAAATATCTAATTTCTCCGCTGCTGCCAAAGGCCTGCAGATATTATCCTTCCTGTTCTGCTTATTCAGAAGAGGCTATAAGGCGTTTTGGCCTTATAAAGGGTGGATATCTTGCTGCAAGGAGGGTTTTGTCCTGTAATCCCTTTGGCGGTTATGGATATGATCCTGTTCCGGATAAGTTTTCTTTAAAAAGATAGTTTTCTTTCCTAAAAATTTTCTTACCTTGCCTTTATACTCTTTTTGCATCGTTATAATTCATTTAAAGTTTGAAATTTTATGTTTATAAGGAATAAATGATGGAAAAGAGAACGTTACTGGCTGTTATTCTTACAATGGCTGTCTGGCTTGCATGGTTCTGGTATTTTGCGCCAGAGAAGTCTGTTAATCCACCTGAGAGTGTAACAACTGAGCAAGCTGCTACAACTGAAACCAATAAGACTGTAGAAGAGCCTAAAAAGGCTTCAGCAGTTGCAATGCCTGCTATAAATAAAAATATTAAAGAGGAAAAGTTAGATCTCAAAACAGGGAAGTTTTCCTTTGTGCTTTCAAATAAAGGTGCAAAAATTGAGAAAGCTAATTATTCACAGAGAAATATAGAACTTTCCCTTGAAGATGGATTATTTAACTCAAAGGGTGGTCTTGATTTTGCTCTTCATTTTTCTGAAGAGGAGTTTTTGAAAGGCTCTGCCCTTGATGATATTTTGTGGAATGTTGAAAGGATTGATGATAAGACAGTTAAATTTTCTACTGATCTTTTAAAGGATGGAAATGATCTCAGAATTGAGAAAACTTATAGATTTTCTGAAAAGGGCTATGATTTCTTTGTTGACTACAGGATAGTAAACAAGGGCAAAAATGAGGCTATCTTTAATTCAGGGATGATTTTCTCCCCTGGTGCAACCCTCGGGCCTAAACTTGATTATTCCAATAGGTACAATAACCTTACTGGCATTTACTCCATTGGCGATGACTATGAGCAGAATCATAAAGGTGGCGGTTTCTTCTCTGCTCCAGAGATTTTAAAGAAGAAGTCTGGCTCTGTGGACTATACTGGTGTTATGAGCAGATACTTTTTGCTTATTATGATTCCTCAACAGTTCACTGGAAATGAAATGCTTTTTGATAATAGGGCAGACAGTGGCTATAGAACAGGTCTTAGAGTGGATATTGGAACTATCGCTGCTGGATCTGAGGCTGTTAGATCTTTTAGAATTTATCTTGGTGAAAAGGACAAGGAGTTACTTGGGGCTGTAGATGAAAAGATAGTAGCTGCCTCTGATGTTAGCACTCTAATTGAGCCTATAAGATATTTTGTGATATGGGCTCTAATGGGGATTAACAGGCTATTCAACAACCTTGGCTGGTCACTTGTGATTTTTTCAATACTCACAAAGATTGTTTTTATGCCGCTAACAAAGAAGTCTACAGACTCAATGAAAAAGATGCAGGAGATTGCTCCTCAGATTAAAAAACTTCAGGAAAAATACAAGGATAAACCTGACGTGCTCCAGAAGGAGACCATGAAGCTCTATAAAGAAAATAATGTTAATCCACTGGGCGGATGCTTGCCATTGTTGCTGCAGATGCCATTTTTCTTTGCTCTTTATAGCGCTTTGATTAACTCCATAGATTTATGGAATGCCCCTTTTATGTTATGGATGAAGGATCTCTCAATGCCTGATACTGTTGCATATATTGCAGGCATCCAGATAAACATTCTGCCTCTGCTTATGACTGCTTCAACTTTTATTCAACAGAAGCAGACTACAGTGGATACAGGGAATCAGCAGCAAAAGATATTGATGTATATGATGCCTATACTACTGCTTTTTATATTCTGGACAATGCCCTCAGGTTTGGTCCTTTACTGGTTTTTACAGAACTTATATCAGATAATACATCAGTATGTTGCAACAAAACTCTCTAAAGCATCATAAGGGAATGATTAAAGAAAATAATAATTTTCAGGAGGCTTAATAATGAAAGTGATTGAAGTAGAAGGGAGAACATCTGAAGATGCTACCAAGAAAGCCTTAGCTGAGTTAGGTATTAAAGATGCCTCTAAAGTTAGCGTCGAAGTGATAGACCATGGGAAAAGTGGAATCTTTGGTTTTGGTGTTTCAAGGCCTGCTAAGGTGAGAATTTACTACAATGAAAGTAATGAGGATATTGGCGATAAAGTAAGAGAAATGATAAACGAGCTCTTCAAGAAGATGGAATTGGAAGGTGGTGTTAAAGATATTAAGGAAGGAGAGAACAAGGTCTATGTTGAGCTTGAGAGTAAAACAGGCTCTGGCCTCATAATAGGGAAGAAGGGTAAGACCCTTGAGGCTCTGCAGTTTATGGTAAACCTCATGATCAACAATCTCACTGGAAGTGAAAAGAAGATAATTCTTGATATTGAATCTTACAGAGATAAAAGAGAAAAGGCTCTTAAGAAGATGTCAAGGGAGATGGCTCAAAAGGTTATAAAAACAGGAAGACCTCTTACTCTTGAGCCAATGAATCCCTTTGAAAGAAGGCTTATTCACCTGACTCTGCAAAATGACAAGAGGGTAACTACAAAAAGCGAGGGTCAGGGCATTTACAGGAAGATAAAGATTTTCCCTGTTAACAATAGAAAGTAGTATGTTATTTGATACCATCTGTGCACCGGCAACAGCTCCGGTTAACTCTGCACTATCTGTTATAAGAATTAGCGGCCGTGATAGTCTTGCGGTCGCTTCTTCTATATTTTCGAATCCAGCAAAGATTCTGGATCGCCATGCTGCCTATGGTTCTATTCTTTCTGATGGTGAGATAGTTGATGATGTGATCCTCCTCTTTTATAAAGGTCCAAAGAGCTTTACGGGTGAGGATGTTGTTGAGATTATATGCCATGGTAATCCTGTTATTGTAAGTAAGATAATGAAACTCCTTTTTAATAAAGGAGCAAGAGCTGCTCTGCCTGGTGAGTTTACTCAACGGGCCTTTTTAAATGGCAAGGTCGATCTCACAGAGGCTGAGGCTATCAATACCTTAATCAATTCCAGAAGTGATTGGGAGATAAAAAAGGCTCTTGAGCAAATGCACGGTGCCATATCTAAAATTGTCTCTCTAATAAAAGATAGAATTATTGAGCTTAAGGCAGATATAGAGGCTGGCATTGACTTTAGTGAAGAGGATATTGAATTTGTATCTTATGATGAAGCTAAAAACATAGCCCTTTCTATTAAAAGCGATCTTGAGGATTTTCTGCGAAGGTGTAGAGTCGGCGAGCGAGTCAGTAAGGGTATTGATGTGATTCTTGCTGGTAGGCCAAATGTAGGAAAATCGAGTTTGCTCAATCTTATTCTTAATGAGGACAGGGCAATAGTCTCGGACATCCCTGGAACCACAAGGGATATAATCAGGGAGAGTGTGCAGATTGGTGGTGTTAGAATAAATCTCACGGATACTGCTGGTATTGCAGAGCCTGGTGATGATATTGAGAGGATTGGAATTGAACTTTCCAAAAAGAAAATATCCGATGCCTCTATTGTCGTAGCTATAATTGATGCCAGGGATGGATTTACTGATAGAGACAGGGAGATCTTTGAGCTTTTTAAAGATAAAAGGGTTATCTATGTAATTAATAAAAAAGATCTTGTTGATGAAAAGAGCCTTGATAACATAAGAAAAGAAACTGGTATTGATTTTATTGCAATATCTGCAAAAAGTGGTGATGGCTTTAAGGAGCTTGAAAAGGCCATTGCAGATATAATCAATAATGATTTTGTGGACTACAGCGATTCCTTTATTGCAGATGCAAGGATTCAGTCAATATTAAATGAGGCAATAGATATACTATGCCGGATTATTTCTCTCTTTGAAAGTAAGGAATTGCCAGAGATCATTGCCTCGGAGCTTAATGAGCTTATATATAAGATTTCTGAGATTACAGGTGAAATATCTGCTGATGATATTCTTGGATCTATATTCAGAAGGTTTTGCATAGGAAAATAGAATTTCTGTGAGTCTCTAAATCAGAGATAGAATCTTTCTTATTTCATTAAAATCACTGCAATTATATATCACAGCATAGTCCTCAAGCTCGAAATTATTTTTTGCTATTTTCTCAAAGTCCAGCTCTTCTCCATTGAGATATCTAATATGACTTCCAGCTTTAGTGACAACTGGTATTGCTCCAGCCCAGTCCCACAGGTATGATTTCCCAATAAATGCAAGGACCCTGTTTCGACTATTATCTGCTGCAAGGCAGGCGTGTAAAGCTGTGGAGCCTAAGTTCCTGGCCTTTCCTGGAAAGTTCAGCTTTACACCCTTGATCTCAGAGGAGTAGAATATATTTGTTTCGTTATCTACAGGCATGTTTTCCCATATAAGGAGAGGCTTTGAATTTAAATAAGAAAAATCATCGTCACAGTGAAACAGGAGTTCACATCCTGGAGAATAAACAAAGCCATAGAGCGGGCTGTATCCATGGAAAATACCCACAGAGACACACCAGAAGGGTAGGTGCATGCTAAACATGGCAGTGCCATCTATGGGATCTATTATTATATTGATTGCATCATCTTTAAGGCATGTGCCTTTGTTTATGTTTTCTTCGCTTATGAGGTTAAAATCTGGGAACTTTTTTGTTACCTTTTCGAATAGATAATTCTGAACATAATAATCTGCATCTGTAACTATTGTTTTGTCATCCTTTCTTCTGGCATTGATATTTTTTTTCTGTATTGAAAGAGCTCTATCTCCTGCTGCACAGATAGTCTTTTTAAAGAATAAAATCTCCTTTTTTGTAAGAGAGTCTATCATCTTTTACTCACCAAGATATGCTGCTTTTACCTTTGGATTTTCCAGAAGATTTGAGCTTTTATCTACCATGACAATGTTGCCTGTTTCCAGAACATAGCCTCTATCGGATATTTTGAGAGCCATTCTTGCGTTTTGTTCCACAAGGAGTATTGTAACTCCGCTTTCTTTGTTTATCCTGGTTATGATTTGAAATATGTTCTGTATGATTATTGGTGCAAGGCCAAGGGCTGGCTCATCAAGGAGCAAGAGTTTTGGTGAATTCATCAAAGCCCTTGCAATGGCAAGCATCTGTTGTTCACCACCAGAAAGAGATCCTGCAAGTTGTTTTCTCCTGTCTTTGAGAATCTCAAACATTTCATATTTTTCTTCAATTCTCTGCTCTATGAGTTTCTTGTCCTTTATGAGAAATGCTCCCATTTCTAAGTTTTCCTTTACTGTCATCTCTGGGAATATTCCTCTCCCCTCAGGGACAAGGGATATGCCTTTTTTTACAATTACATCTGTTGGGGTCGATATATTTTTTTTATCCCTTTCTGGATATACTCCATTTAATATTTCGCTGTTATATGTTACCTCCCCCTCATTTAAGGGTTCAAGTCCCACTATGGATTTAAGGAGAGTTGATTTTCCTGCACCATTGGCGCCAATGAGTGCAACGATCTCTGCCTCTGCAATATGGAGGTCAACTCCTTTCAGTGCCTCAATATTTCCGTATCTTACATGTGCATTTTTTAGTTCAAGTATATTGTTATTCATCGGATTTACCTAAATACGCCTCTATTACTTCTGGATTATTTTGAACATCATCTGGTGTCTCTTCTGCAATTTTTCTGCCATAGTTTAGCACTATGATTTTATCGCAGATGTTCATGACTAATTTCATATCATGCTCAATGAGGACAACTGTTATTCCAAGATCTCTGATTTTTTTTATAGTTCCCATCAGCTCTTCTGTTTCCTGTGGATTCATCCCTGCTGCAGGTTCATCCAGAAAGAGCATGTCTGGTTCCGTAGCAAGAGCTCGAGCGATTTCTAATTCTCTCTGTTTGCCGTATGGAAGATTTTTAGCATACTCATCTCTGACATTCAGTAGATCAAAAAATTCCAGCCATTTCAAGGAATTAAAGTATATATCCCTCTCTTCTCTGGCGACAAAGATGCGACCCATGATGAAGTTCAGATATTTGTTTGAGGTGAATTTGGGGTGATTTCCACGAAAATGTCTGCCTATCATTACATTTTCAAAGACAGTCATCTCCTTGAAAAGGCGGATGTTCTGGAATGTCCTTGCTATTCCCTTGCGTGTGATCTGGTAGGCTGGCAAGGGGGTTATGTCTTCACCTTTAAAGAATACAAAACCACCTGTTGGATAGTCAAGGCCAGTTATGGTGTTAAATAGAGTTGTTTTCCCTGCTCCATTGGGACCAATTATTCCTGTAATTGTGTTTTTAAATATCTCTATGCTGACATCAGAGACAGCAACAACTCCGCCAAATTCTCTTCTTAAGTTTTGTGTATATAGCAAAGGCACTTTACTTCTCCAGATGTAAAATTTCTTCTTTGATTATTTTTGCATAATTTAACTTCACTCTACCTATTATGCCCTGAGGCCTGTAGATCATCATCAACACAAGGATAAGCCCAAATATGACCTGGTTTATCTGAGGTGGTATTATGTGAGATATGCCTACAAGCCGTGGTATCTCAGAGGCTATTACTATTATTATTACACCAACCACTGTTGCAAAGTTATTCCCAAGACCTCCAAGGACAGCCATACACAGTATCATTATGGACATCATAAAATCAAAGGTGAGAGGTGCAACTGATTGATTATATGCAGCAAAGAGACTTCCTGCAATTCCTGCCATAAAAGCCCCTGTTGTAAAGGCTCCTATTTTGTATTTTGCTGTATTTATGCCCATAGCAGAGGCTGCAATCTCATCCTCTCTTATGGCCTCCAATGCTCTCCCGATTCTTGAGCGAACAATTCGACGCACAAAATAATAACAGAAAGCCAATATTGCCCATATAAGAACTGCCCAGGGAACTTTGTCAATGGCAGAAAAGGTTATGCCAAAAGCCTGAGGTCCTGGAATTCCATTTATACCCATTGGGCCCTTTGTTACGCTGTCCCAGTTAACAATTATGTTTTTTACAATCTCCCCAAAGCCCAGGGTTGCAATTGCAAGATAGTCCCCCTTAAGCCTCAATGTTGGTATTCCTATGAGTATTCCAAAAATAGCGGCCACCAGCCCTGAGAGTAACATGGCTTCAAAAAATCCAAAGTGAAGTGCTGTCATGAAAATTGCTGTTGTATAAGCTCCTATGGCAATAAAGGCAGCCTGACATAGAGAGAGAAGTCCAGTATAACCCACAATAAGGTTGAGTCCAATGCCAGCTATGGCATATATTCCTATATAGATAATTATTAGCAAAATAAAATTTAGCATCTTAAACCTTCTCCCTGATATTTTTCATTAATAAGCCGCTTGGTCTAAAAAGCAGTATAATAATCAGAACTGAAAAGGCGATTGTATCCTTAAGCCCCTGAGGTATGCCTATAATTACAACGCCAAAGGTTTCCAGAAGACCAAGGAGAATACCTCCAAGCATGGCTCCGCTTATGTTGCCAATGCCTCCTACAACAGCTGCTATAAAGGCTTTTAGGCCAGCCATTTGCCCCATGGTTGGATATAGCTTGAATTCCATGGACATGAAGATTCCTGCAACAGCAGCCAGAGCTGATCCTATTGCAAAAGTTAAAGATATTATAAAATTTACATTTATACCCATAAGAGATGCCACTGCCTGATTCTGACTTGTAGCCCTCATTGCTTTCCCTAATCTTGTTTTGTCTATAAATAGTTTAAGTGAGGCCATTAGAATTATGCCAACAATCAATATCATTATCTGGTTTGGGGTTACACTTATATTGCCAAGCTGTAAAGCTGTATTGTCAAAGGGATAATCAAATTTTCTGGACTTTGTTCCAAAAAACAAAGCTGCAAGGTTCATGAGAATGATTGAAACTCCTATGGCACTTAGCAAAGGAGCAAGTCTTGGAGCTTTTCTAAGGGGCCTGTAGGCAATTCGCTCGATTATTACACCTAAGAAGGAACTTATGAGCATTGCGAAGATCAATGAAATAACGAATGCTATAATGGCAAATCCACCCGTCTGAGATCCCTCGCATAAGAAATAATATAGAAAATAACCTGCGTATGCTCCCAGCATGAGTATTTCGCCATGGGCAAAATTTATAAACTTTAATATACCATATACCATGGTATATCCCAGAGCAATAAGAGAATAAATGGCGCCAAGCGTTAGTCCATTTATCAGGTGCTGTAAAAGCTCTGTGTGAGGTAGATTGAATAGATTCATCTTTGTAGTTCCTTATACAAATCTGTCCCGGCTGCAGATACCCACAGCCGGGATTTTTGCTATTTTATTTCAACTAAATTGTTTCCTTCAAGTTTATACATTTTCAGCTGTTTGAACTGCTTGTTTTCAGCTGTGTATATTCCTATGTTGGCAACCAGATCCCCGTTTTCTGTAAAGGTAATCTTGCCTGATGCACCATCATAATCTTTTGTCTTTGCAACAAAATCTCTCACCTTGTCTCTGTCAACTTTTAAATTTCCATTCATTGCCTTGCTTGATGTTGCTTTAATAGCATTGAGTATTATCCATGCTCCATCATAGGCATTGAGACTAAAGGCATCTGGCTTTTCTCCCCATTTTGCTTGATATTTTGCTTCAAATTCAGCTCTCTTGCTACTTGCTTTTTGCTGTGCCGCCTGAGAGAATATTACGCCATTTGAGAGATCCCCAGCAAGCTCAAATATTTGAGGGTTGGAGAATCCATCTGCACTATACATCTTTGCTTTTATGCCAAGCTGCTTTGCCTGCTCAAGGATTTGAGCAATTTCTGCAACGTAGTTTGGAATATAAAGGGCTTCAGGGTTTGCACTCTTAATTTTTGTAAGCTGTGTTTTGAAATCCTTGTCTCCCTGGAGAGCTGTTTCAATCGCAACAACCTTTCCGCCTTCCTTTTCGTACTGATCTTTGAAATCCATTGCAAGTCCCTGGCTATAGTCATTCTTTATGTAAAGAATTGCTACAGTTTTAACGTTTTCAACCTTTGCAAGGTATTTGCCAAAAACTACTGCCTGAAGGGCATCGCTCATAACATCGCGGAAAATGAATTTTCCTTTATCTGGCAGATCCTTATGAGTGGAAGATGGAGAAATCATAACGATTTTTGCTGCTTCTGCTTTTGGAGCAACAGCAAGAGAAACAGAGCTAAAAACCGCTCCTACAATGCCAAAAACCTTGTCAACTCCTGCAAGTTTTTCTATAGCAGGATTTGCCTTTTCCACTTTACCCTCTGTATCTTCTACAATAACTTCAGCGTTGAAACCCTCAGCTCCGCCTGCAGCATTAAATTCTTCAACAGCAATTTTAACTGCCTGGCTCATGAGCTTACCATAGTTTCCTGCATCGCCAGTCATTGGCCCAAGGAAACCTATTTTGATAGTTTCACCTGCCTTTACAACATCTGACTCTTTCCCACATGCAAAAGTAAAAACTAACATAAAGGAAAAGAGAACCACAAGTAGCTTTTTCATAGGAACTCTCCTTCATTGATTTTATTGATACAGGGCTTTAAGCCCTTAGTGTGCTTTTTTGTATAAGAATAGCAAAAATACAAAAAAATTTCCAATTGCCAGACAAAAGGTATTGTATTGGGGCCGCTATTAGAGTCTTCCATATCCCTGATAAATCCGATAATTTGATTTATTAACAAACATAATTTTGTGGTGCTTTTGAATTTGTCAATTAATATAATGAATTTTAATATTTCTTCCTGTTAAATTCAAGCAAATATTAGCATAGTGGCTCTGATGGGCACAACTCAAATTTTGAAGTTGCAGCACTTAGGCGTTTTTGTAGAATTTCAAAAGAGGAGATACTTCTATATCAATCAACCCTGTGGAAGGTATAAAATAACTATGGAGAGAGAAACTAACTAAGAATAGTTCAAAATTTGAGTGTAACTGCATATCTCATTAATCCAGATTATCGTGATTAATAACTTTTATTTCTTTAACTCTAAAAAAGGGCTTATTTCTGGTTTCTGATGTGATAAACTCATCAATTTTTTCATGCACAGAAAATACAATATGAAAGGCATCCATGGCTGAAAGACCGTAATTTTTAGCAAGTGTTTTAGCTTCCTTTAAAATTCTTTCATCCCAGTTTAAAATGATACAATTGTCAAATATTGCCTGGTAAAATTCTACCTCTTCATTGCTTTTATTGTATATAGCTTTTGGAAAAATTTCCATCCAAACTGCATCACTAACATAAAACTCATATTCCTCATTACCCAGTAGTTTGAGAAATTTTTGACTTATATCTTCAGGTCCTCTAAATTCAGCTATTAACACACCAGAATCCAGATAAGCCTTTTTCTTATAATTCATCTTTTGTAAGTTCTTTATTTATTTCTTCAATAGTATATATTTTACCACCAGAGTTTACATAGTTTAATCTCAATTCCTGTAGCTTTTTAACAAAACTTTTTTTTTGCTTTAATGGTTCTATAGTGTTACTTAAGGATACTGTGGAATAAAATCTACTATTGTTAAAATATGCTATATTACTTACTAATTCCATTATCTACCACTCCGGCTCTAATTTATTAATTATTGAATCTTTTAGTATCATGTCAAAAAAAATTTCTTTTGCTTTATAATGCATGGCATCAATATTACGATTTATCAATTCATTGAACAGGATACCACGTTCAAGAAGTTCAACCTCGATATCAATAATAGTTCCTGAGATTTGTCTATTGTCCATTACAATATCCATAGGTCTTGCAACCTGTATGATATTTTTGAATCCTCCATCAAATTTTTCCACTAATAAACTAATTTTTTCATCTTTTACCTCCCATTTATCAATATTAATTGATACCTTAAGATCAGATAAATCATGGAAGATATCCTTTTCTATAAGATCTATATACCTCAAAGAAATCTTTTCGATTGACTTAAACAAGTTTATTTCTTCAAATATTCCTGATAAAAATTTAATCTCCTCTACAAATCTATTCCATCCTAAATAAGGTTTTTTATTGTTAAAAGTAAATACTCTTTCTCCCACCTGCCAGATTAATGGAATATCCATTACTTCAATTCTTAATGAAGGTGCATACCTTAAATTTGGGTCTATTTCCTTAATCTCAGCTGGAATAGACTCTGCAGGAAGCTTATTTATAACAAGATTAGAATATTTATTTTTTAAACGTGAAAATAAAATGCCAGGTATAATCTTTGCAAAGTTTGGCTCTGTTTCAAATCGTAACTCCCATAGAACTTCTATAAGAGGATCTTTTTTTAATTTTTTAGGTATCATACTAAACCATGTCACACTTTATCATAGATTAAACAATCACTGATTTTGATGAGATTTTTATATCTCTTCTAACGTCGTTAATTTTTATAAAGTCAAAAAATTTTTTGTTAAATTCACTCTTTAGTGTAAATACACAATTTAGAGCTAAAATAGCTTACTTAATTGTATATTCTTTGTCAAGACATCTTTTGTAGATACAGCTTGACAGCAAAAATATAGCTGTTATCCACGGCTTATGGAAAAAGAAATAAAACTCTTCCTTGCTCCTATGGCAGAGATTACAACTGCAGCCTTTAGAAAAACTGTGAGAAGTTTTAGTCCACAGGCCGTGCTTTACTCTGAGATGCTAAGCGCTGCTGCTATTGTAAGCGGTGGCATGCACAATGAATACCTCCTCAAAAAAAATGAGGATGATGATCCCTTTGTTTATCAAATCCTTGGTGGAGATCCAGAGCTTATGAAAAGAGCCTGTATTGCTCTTCAGGAAAGAGGTCCTTTGGGTATAGATATAAACATGGGGTGCAGTGCTCCAGAGATAATAAAAAAATTTCAGGGTTGCAGGCTCTTATCTGATATAAAAATAGCAGAAAAAATAGTAAAATCCTGCAGAGAGGTCTGCAAGTGTTTGCTCTCTGTAAAGATGCGAAGTGGTTTTGAAGAGACGGATGTTGACTATATAGTTGATTTTGCCCTAATGCTTCAAGATGCAGGTGTTGATTATATTACTATCCATCCACGACATGGAAAGCTTTCCTTTAAAAGAAAGGCTGATTGGGGTCTCATAAAAGAATTTAAAGAAAAGCTCTCCATACCTGTTATCGCAAATGGGGATATTCTAACTCCAGAGGATGCTATTATCTGTCTTGAAGAGACGGGCAGTGATGGGGTTATGATTGGAAGAGCAGCTATTGCAAGCCCATGGATTTTTTATTCCATAGACATGTTGCTTAAGAGAGGATTTTATGACCTAACTGTTGATCTCTTCGATATTTATAAAGATGTAATGGAATCCATTGCTGATACATTACCAGAGAATCTTCATAAAAGCAGGGCTCATAGATTTTCTTTTTATTATTTTAAGAATTTTGTTTTTTCCCACGAACTCATGAATAAAATAAGAGTGCTTGACAGAATTGATTTGATGATCAATACTCTAAGGGATTATCTTGAAAGAAATCCGCATGAGAGAGTTAAAAGCTTTAAAGGGGGGCTTTATGGAATACATGAGGATCTGGCAGGAAGTAGATATTGATGATATAGCAAATCACCTTGTAATGGTTGAGGATCTCTTTGCCCATTGTCCGGGCTGTAAGCAAATTGGAATTGACCTTAAGGATCTAAAGGAATGCCCCAATTGCGGCAGAGCTTTTAAATACGTAACATCCAAAGAAGCAAAGGGTGGAAAGGTTGACATAGTCGTTCGCACAAGGAAAAAACTCCCAGATCTTGTATTTGTAGATTATGATGATTATGAAAGAATAACAGGCAAAAAAAAGGCAGAGAAGCTTTTTAATATATAATCACTTTTTTTCAGTTTCCTTTAAATACTCTCTGTAATAAAAAAAGGCCATATAGTCATTGCCTAAGTGTTCGTATATAACTGCTATATTAAATAAAGCCTCAGCATATTTTTTATCCAGTTCATATGCTCTTTTGAAGGAGTGAATAGCCTCAATGTATTTTTCTGATATTAGTTGAGCCAGTCCTAAATAAAAGTTTGCATTAGCAAGATTATTATCGCACTCAATGGCCTTCTGTAAGTTAATTATGGCATCTTTTACTTTTCCATTCTGTCTTATGTAAAGCCTTCCAAGAGCATAATAAGGCAGTGCATACCATTGATTGACCTTTATTGATTCCTTAAACTTAGCCTCTGCTTCCTGGTATTTTTTCTCTTTATAAAAGCTGAGCCCCTCTGAGTATAGAGAAAAGGATGTTTCTGCCAATAGATCTTTAGATATTAAAATAAGAAATATGCCCAAAAAAATAATTTTTCCTTTGATCTTATTTTGCATAGGGGATCATTTTTTTGAGAGTTTCGTAAAAGAATTTTGCTATTCCTTCATGGAAGAAGAAATAGATTATAAATATTATCCATAGAAAGAGAGTAAGTATGCACAAAAATTTGAGCATTTTTTCTGCACCAATATCATTTGCCATGTAAAATATTATTATTAGAGATATTGGCCATATGATAAAGAGAGTTCCAAATATAATAAATAAAGACTCACGGAAAAATTCTATGACTGCCAGATACCACTCTGCTTTAAAAGAAATAAATCCTTTATAAACCTCTTCCCAGAAGAACCAGAGATAAAAAAGCAGTATGAAAGTTGCCATTATTTTCCAGAAAATTTCAATCCTTGGCCTAAACCATAAAAGAAGAATGGCAAGCCCCCAAAAAGAAAGGAAAAGAAAAATAGATTTTATAAAGAGAATTTCATTATTCATATATTGCTATATTTAGACCTCTTGTAATATTTTTAGTCAATTTTGAACAAAACCCTTCCACTTCTTTCCACTGTAAATTCAGAACTGCAGTGAGGACAAAGATGATCCCCTGAGGCGCTTATTTTTATCAAATTGGAGCATTTTGGGCACTCAACTATAAATTCTTCCATATAGTCCCTACTGTGGAGATCCTCCTGTGTATAAGTTTCAAATTTGTTGAGGGGATCTTCTTCCTCATAGTTTAGCTCTCTTTCATTGTCACTAAAATCCATTGGTTCCGGTTTATCTATTTTTATGTTCTCCTCATCACTTCTCTGTTGCTCTTCAGGGAATATGAGATTTCTGTCAATCACCATAGTGGTTTTTCTATCACTATGATCAGCGAAAGTATCTGAAATAATCCCCTTTGCATCACTAAGAGAGTCTGCTATTGTAAATATCTCTATAAATCCGAGGATCTTAAAAAGCTTTAAAATCTCTTCATTGAGATTGCAAAAAATCACTTTCCCCGAAAGCTTTTGAATTTTTTTTTGAATGATAAGGGTAGCCCCTATGCCCTCAGAGCTGATATAGCTGATCTCTTCCATTGATATGATTATCTTGCTGAAGCCATTACTGCTTAGCTTATCTATATAGTCTACAAAATCAGAACTGGTTGTGCTATCCAGGTAGCCCTCAGGCTCTACTATTATATAATCATTTTCTTCTCTGTGGGTTATAAACATTATCTTTTCCTCTTATTTTCTGAAGGGATTGCATCAAGTATTCTCCTGCCTGTGGAGTGGGCTCTGTATTCTGGTATAATAGGTGCAACTATATATCTTTCATGACCAATTACTGTAATTTCAGGAGAATCTTCACTTTCCAGAGAGTCATCTATTAGCTCAATTTGTAAGTTTTCCTTCTCTGAGGCAACATCTATCTCAGGAAGATCTAAAAATTTTTCTTTTGCTGAGGAGTCAATAGTTGATTGTTTTTTGTTACGGGATAGATCCCTTAGCATAACAAAAAGCGATATGAGCAATGATAAAAGAAAGGACATGAGTAAAACTATTGCTGTTAATCTTCTTGCTCTTTCTATAATATTTTTAATGGCATAAAAAATTCTGTCTTTGCTCAATATAAAGTTAACTGTTCCTATAGGCTTTGATTTTACAAATACAGCCTTTGAGAATAGCCAGCCATTGGACTCTATTCCTTTATAAAAATATTTTTTTATAAGGTCACGTATATTTTTTTTAAAATAGGGCTCTTTTTTTATGATGTTATAATCGCTTATGAGTATTTCGTGGCTATTATCTCTAAGGGGTTTTAAAATAAGGTCTATGTTATAGGACATCTCATCCTTTGCAATATTGCCACTTAGCTCTTTTTCAATAGCAATATTTGAATGCACCACAAGCCTTCCATCAGCAAGGACAAAAAATGCCTCATCTATTATATTTTCGGCGATCTTTTCCTGGAATAAATTTCTAAGGGGCTGGTATTGTTTATCTTTAATACTTAGCTCTGCAACATGGGCAAAGGCCTCTGCCAGGCTTGATGAGTATTTTTTTATATCAGATTCAAGTAAATTCACTTCCCTTTTGCCGTCAAAAAATAGATAGGCTGATATTGCAGATAGACCAAGGAAGATCTCTGCTATGAATATTATAAAGAATATTCCGTATGGGAAAAAATTTTTTCTCTTTGAGTTTTTTTTGGCCATTTTGTTCTTCTAAAAATCTTATAGTATTATCGTTGATATTTTCGGCTATTTTTCAGTGAATATTGATAAAAAAGCTCTGCATTATTCTTGATATTTTTTACACTGCTTTGACTATTTGCTCAAGAATTTATACCAAGCTTTTGATTAGATAGCAGTTTGTTTAAAGATAAAAATTTTTTTAAAGAGGCTTTTATGAGCTATTACACAAGTGTTGAGGAAGAGATTGAAGAATGGGATTGGGATAGGGCGATCCCAACAGGTAAAAGCATAAAGAGGAGTTTGTCCTATAAATATGGCATTGCCCATGAGGGAGTCCATTTGTGGATAATAAGAGAAAATTCAGGTTTGCCAGAGATTTTATTTCAACACAGAGCTGCTCACAAAAAGCTATATCCCGATTGCCTTGATATAACAGTTGCAGGACATGTCCCTTTTGGTTTAAAAGAGCATAAGATTAACAAAGAGGCTATGGAGGAGCTTGGGATATATTTAGATGAATCTAAGCTTTTTGATCTTGGATATATTCGCTTTGAGGAAAAAACTGATGAGTATCATCACAGAGAATTTCAACATGTTTATTTGATGAAAGATAACAGACCTCTTGAAGAGTATAGATTTAATGATGGGGAGGTCGTTGGAATTTATGCAGTGCCACTTAATTTTTTAAAGGAACTTTTTTACCGCGATTTTAACTTTGAGGTTGATGGCTATGATGGCAAAGGAGCTATTCGCAGACTTTTAAGCAGAAAGGATTTTCATCCTTTGCTTTTTATGGAATCAATGAATTTATATATGGAGACTCTTTTTAAGGCTATTGACGAATTATTTACTAAGGGTTCTGTTGATGTTAGATTTCCTTCTATCAGGGGGGATGCTCTGTGAAAGATATTTACTATGAGGAATCCCTTAATTTAAGGAATCCAGTTTATATAGATGTTAGATCCCCACTGGAATTTGAGGAGGATCATATTCCTGGTGCCTTGAATCTTCCTATTTTTGATAATGAGGAGCGCAAAGAGGTGGGAACTTTATACAAGATGGTTGGAAGAGACCAGGCTGTTTTGCGCGGGACAGAGATTGGAGGTAAGAGAATAGGGAATATTATTAATAAAATATCTGAGCTAAAGGGATATGATATTGTAATTTACTGTGCAAGGGGAGGAATGAGATCCGCTTCTGTTTCTTCTCTGCTAAGTGCCCTTGGCATAGAAACATACAGAATAATAGATGGATATAAATCCTATAGGCGATATGTTAATTCCAATCTTTCGAATTTAAAAATAAAACCAGCTATTTATATGCTTCAGGGACTTACTGGTTCAGGTAAAACAGATATTTTAAAAGAGCTAAATTTTTCTGTTGATCTTGAAGGCATGGCTGGTCACAGAAGCTCTGTATTTGGAGGGATTGGGCTTAGGCAGAATTCTCAGAAGTATTTTGAAGGTCAGCTCTTCTGGAAACTGACAGATCTTAATAACAACCCATATATTCTTTTTGAAGCAGAATCTCGCAAGGTTGGCAATTTGCATATTCCTGATAACATATTCAGCCAGATGAGAGCAGGGGATTTTATATTGATCAAGACTCCTCTGGAAAGAAGAATAGACATTATAAAAAAGGAATATTCGTCTTTTAGAATAGAAGAGATTATTTCCATAGTTAACTCAATAAGAGGGAAACTGGGCAATGCTAAATCTAACGCCTTAATTGAGCTTATTGAGAATTCAAGGATTGATGAGTTTATAGAAATACTTCTCAAGGAATATTATGATCCTCTATATATGCACTCAATTAAAAAATTGAATTACATTGCAGAGATAGAAAACAGAAATACAAAGGATGCTGCTGAGGAGGTTGTCCTTTGTATAGATAAGCATTATAAAAAGCTCCAGAGTGGCAATAATTTTCAATTAAAATATGTATAATAATTGACACCATAGCATAAAGTATTGTATTTTTAATCCAAATATGTTGGAATTTTTATAAAAAAATATTTTGTCCAAAGGGGGTTTTTAATGAAAAAGTTTTTTGTTGCTGCTTTACTTTTATTTATGGTAGGTTGTGGCGGTGGAACTCAGTATCAGGATGTAAATAAGGCTGAGGGATCAGTTGAGTGGGGTCCAAAGGAGATTAAGATTACAGTTGATAAGATGGTAACATCTCTTTATAGTTTTCTTAAGACAGAGTGGAACAAGCCAGCATATCTTCAGGTTAAAAAGTTTCAAAATAGAACTTCAGAGCATATTGATACAGATTTAATAGTTAGCGAAATTCAGACTAGGCTTATTCAAAAGAGAATAAAATTTATAGACGATTCACTTGAGGCTGATGCACTGAAAGAAATGGAAAAAGGCATGACTGGAATGGTTGATCCTGAAAGTGCAATTCCAGTGGGAAATCTCATCTCACCTAATCTTTATCTTACAGGGGATATAAGGGAAAATGTTAGATATGTTGATGGCAGAAAGGTCCAGTATTTAAAGGTGACTCTTAAGCTCATAAACATAAAGACAAACCAGACAGAATGGCAAGATCAGCAGGAGTTTTTGAAGTCATCAAAAACCGATAAGATTTCATTTTAACTCCGAAAATACAGGAGTTTATCATGAAAAAATTTATTCTGTCCATAAGTTGTTTCTTTATGGCTTTTACTCTCCTTTCTTGCGCAGCTGGAAGGGATTATTATGAGGCCATGAAGGTCCCTGAAGAGCGATTTTATAAAGGTGAATATGTAGATGCAGCAAGGATGCTCCTGCCAGAGGTTAATAAAGGTGGCAAGGATCAGTTGCTTTTTATGATGGAGTGCGGTCTTATGCTCCATACAGCGGGAGATTATGAAACAAGCAATAAGGTTTTGCTACCTGCAGGGAAATTAGCGCAGATTATACCAATAAGCATTTCTCAGGAAGTTGCATCCTTTCTTACAAACGATCGAAACACCAACTACAGGGGAGAGGATTTTGAAAAGGTATTGGTTCATGTCTATCTTGGCCTAAATTTTCTCCTCATGAATAAATACGAGGAAGCTCGAGTTGAGTTTATGGCAGTAAACAATGAGCTTGCCAAGATCAAAAGTGAGGATGGAACTGCCAGATACAAGCAGAATATCATGGCTAAATATCTCACAGCTATAACCTTTGAAATTGTGGGTGAGCTCAATAAAGATGATAGGGATATAGAATTTGCCTATATAGAATATAAGCAGATATATGACCTTGATCCAAATCTTGCAATGGTAAAGGATGATCTCCTGAGGCTTTCCAAAAGGCTTGGTTATGATGATGAGTATAATGACTGGCGCAACAAATTCGGCAAGGCCTACAATGAAAAGGCAGATTCAGGGGAACTCATAACTATTTTTCAAGCTGGAAGAAGTGCTGTTAAGCAAAGCAGGGGTCCTCTCTTAAAGGATCCTATGATGGAGCCTGTTATAAGAATAACTATAAATACTGGAAGCGTTACTGCAGGGGTTACAGCTGCAGCTGTTCTTGTAACACTACAGAATGCAGAAAATCCAATTCCAAAGTTTGTTAAGAGATCAAACAGGGTTTCCAATGTCAGAGTAGTTGCAGGAGGGAACTCTATAAATACAATTAGGCTTGAGGATGTGGAGAAAACTGCTATTCAGAATCTTGAGGATGATTATAGTAGGCTTTATAAAAGAGTTGCCGCATCCATTGCAACAAAGGCCATTGCCTCTGTTGCTGCTGGTATTGCAGCAAAGAAATTAGCTGAGCAAAATAAGCAGCTGGGGCAGTTTTCTGGATTAATTGGCACAGTTGTTGCAGCAGGGACAGGGGCTTATTTGTTTTCTCAGATGAGGCCTGATCTCAGGTGTTGGCATACATTACCTGCCAATTTTCAATTGGGAAGAATGACTTTAAAGCCAGGGAAATATAATGTAAAATTCATCCTTTCTGGAGCTGAAGGAAAAATTGATGAAATTGAAAAAGAAGTTGAAATTAAAAAGGGGGAAAAGACACTGGTAAATATAAGAACGCTCTATTAGAAAGGTTTGAAAAATGGGTAAAAACCAATATTATAAAGAACAAACGGGAGAAATAAAGACTCCCGTTTTTTTTGATAAAGGTTTACTCAATCATTTGGTGTATCCTGCTTGCATAATTACATCTAAGAGTATACTTGAGTATGTAAACAAACCATTCCTTGAACTTTTTGGAATAGACTCAGAAAATAGAAAATTTGACTGGCCAAACGTATTTGATCATGATCATAAGAGGATTGTTGCTCAAAGTTTTGTCAATGCTCTCAATGGAGCCTTTTCTTCCTGTAGTGTCACTGTTAAAAGGGCTGATGGGACTTCTATCCCGGTGGAAATGTTTATGCAGCCTGTATTGGATGGCAATATAATTACTTCTGTCTTGATATTCATTAAAAGCTCTAACGTAAATGCAGAAATTGCCATAGCAGAAAAGGATTTAGACATAGAATGGAACTCTGTCCACTATGAGTTTTCTCCTTTACCCCTTTTGAGATTTAACAGAGATCTTGAGATAACCCGCTGCAGTAGATCCTTTGAAGGGACTTTGGGCTATAAGCTTGAAGATTTTAAAAAGTGCTGCTGGTCTGTGATTGATTCAGTTTTTAAGTATGATTCAGGAAGAATTAAAAATAGCATAGAAGAAATTTTAAAAGGAGCTATTCCCTTTAAGAGAATAGGAGAGATTAAGGTTAAAGCAAAAAGCGGTGATGAAAAAATTGTAAATGTAATTATATATCCTGTTACAAAGGACAAGGATATCTGTGCCATTGACCTTATGATGGAGGATATAACAAGAATCAGGGAGCTTAAGGAACGACTCAGTGCGGAGAAGAGAATAAGCCTTGTGAGTGAAATAGGCAATGGCTTTATACACTCTATAAATAATACCATAAATGTAGTTTTAAATCAGGCACAGCTTTTACAGATCATTGCAGAGAAGAGCGCTGTGATCCAGGGTCTAAAGCAGATAGAGAAGTATGTCCATGAGGTTGTGGAGCAACTCAGGCGAATGCAGGGCTTTTTTAATGAGAGAAGCGAGTCTGGCGATGAGAAGGAAGAGTGTATTGAACCAATAATCAATGACGCAATGGAATTTGCAAAAATTCACTTTAAGGTTGATGAATCAAGAAAGAGGAGAAATCTCCAGATTGAATTTAGAGGCCATGGGGATATTCTTCTAAAGACAGACACTTATTTTATAAGAGAGCTTTTAATATGGGCAATCTTAAAGGTCTCTGCCTATAGTGATAAAAAGGGAATTATAGCGCTTGATCTTGAAAAAGGTTCTCACACCCTCATTAACGTTTCTGTTAAAAAAGGTGAGTCCCTTGAGACAACAAATATAGTTCCTTTTATGCTCAATGGCCTAACTCCATCCGAGATTAGAAATTCTGCAGAAAAACTAAATATAAAGATCTTTGAAGAAGAGTCAGCTGAGCTTTACTCCATAAAGATTATACTACCTCAAAAAATTATTGTTGAAAAGAAGTGTAGTGATAATGGCCATGAAGTTTATGTTGTTCATGATAAGGATATAATGATCGTTGAAGATGAAAAGGCTCTTCAGATGATATTGGGTAATTTGTTTGAAAAAATGGGGAACAGGGTCTATATAACAGATAATGGAAATGATGCCTTTGAAGAGTTTAAGAAAAAAAATTACAACATTGTAATTACAGATTATGATGTTGCAGGTATGAATGGAATTGAGCTTGCAGCAAGGGTAAAGGAGATTAGTGAAGATACCACTGTTGCTCTTCTCTCTGGATGGTCCATGGGTGACTTTAAAAAGTATAATAGCTTTATAGATATGTTTATTGCAAAGCCCTTTAATATTGAGGATCTCGTAAAGAAGATAGCAAGCTCTGCCAATAAGGACAGTTAGCTAAATAATTTTATTTATTTTTTCAAGGTCGTCAATTCTGCCGAGCATAACAAGAACATCCCCCTCTTCAAGAATTTCATTTGATTGAGGGTTAAATTTCATTTCACCATTGGCCTTTTTAATAAGAACAATTATGACACCAAAGTCACGCCGTAGATTGCTCTCAATGAGGCTTTTCCCTACATAGGGGGAGCCCTGTCTTATTTGCGCTTCTTCCATTCTAAGGCCAAGGCTGTCGTCCATTGTTGCAATATCGATAAAATCCACAACTGTTGGTCTGATTAGTAGTTGAGCCATTCTCTGGCCACCTATAAGGTAAGGTGATACAACCTTTGTGGCTCCTGCACTTATTAGCTTATTTTCGTTTTTGGGGTCTGAGGATCTGGCAAGTATAAAAATATCAGGTCTGAGCATCCTTGCAGAGAGAGTTATAAATACGTTGTCAGCATCTGACATTACAGCAGTGACAAGCCCCTTTGCTCTCATGATGCCTGCTTTTATGAGAGTGTTTTCATCCCGTGCATCAAGTAGCATATATGGAACTGATTTACTTTCAAGCTCAGCTATCTGTGTGGGATCATTTTCTATGACTATGAATTTTACATTATGCTTTTGGAGCTCACGGACTATCAGTCGCCCAATTCTTCCATATCCGCATATAATGTAGTGATTTTTTAGCTTTGTAATTGTCTTTTCCACCTTTTTTCTCCCAAATCTTCTGCTCAGTTCACCTTCTATGAACATTCTTATGAATGTTCCTGCTGTGTAACCTGTAATTGTTATTCCAAAAATGATCACAAAAATTGTAAAAATTCTTCCTGTTGGTGACAGAGGCTGAACCTCGCCATAGCCAACTGTGCTCAGGGTTATTGCCATCATAAAAATTGCATCTATGATTGACATTCTTTCTATAAAGTGATAGTAAGTAGTGCCAATCACAGTAACAACTATAAAGAGGTATAGGGATATTCTAAGTTTTCTCAAAAACTGTCCTCATTAATAAAAGTATAAAAAACAACAGTATATTCCTAAGTATAATTTTTAGTGTAAAAGAAAAAATACTGAAAAAGCAATACTTTAGCAAAAACATTTTGTAAAGGATTTTGTTTTTCTAAAAGCAAAAATCTTTGACAGATAATAAAAAAATGGCAATGTGGGAAAATGAAATCGAGAATTATTATCATAGCCTCTTTACTATTTTTTTCATGCCTACCCTCTGGCAGGTTTTATAGAGTGCTTGATAGGCCAGATGTTGAAACTTCCTCAAAAGGAGGTATAATAAGGACTATATATTGTGATCTATATATAGAAAATGTGAGAAGGGAACTCTGGCCTGTTTTAAAAAAGAGCCAGGTATATAAGGCCAGAGGCAGTGATGCTCCAGATGGGGTGGCCTTTCTTTTTATTGTTGATAACACATGGGACAGGCCAATCTCCATTGATAGGGTTTATATCCTTGATAAAGATTCAGGTAAAATTTATAGTGAAGAGGATTTTAAATATACCCCTGCAGATTATATAGATAAACGATTTTGTGTAAATCCAGAAATGATGAGGCAATCAAGAAGACTTTTAACTGATGCAAAGTCAATTGAAGATATTAATTATGATGAGCTTACAGTGGAATATAAATTTGATTTCATAGCACCAGGGGATAAGGTTTTCTTTTTTAAGTTCTTCACTTTTGTTCCTCAGAAAAAAAATATAAAAATATGTGTTGTTTTTAAATATAATGATTTGAAAAAAATAATTGATTTTGATATAGGGCTTTCGGATTATTTAGAGAAACAGTAATCTTTATGTAAGAGGAGAATTCAGGTGAAAATTGGTATAACAGATATAGAAAAGGTGGCGCGCCTTGCAAGGCTTGAGTTGTCTGAGGAGGAGAAAAATGAATTCTCCGGGCAATTAAGCAAGATTATAGATTATGTAGAGAAGATAAAAGAACTGGATACATCTAATGTTAAACCAGCTGAGCATATTGTAACTTTGAATAACGTCTTTAGAAAGGATGAGGTAAAAGACTCTATCCCGAGAACTGCTATTGAAGAGATGGTTCCTGAATTTAAAAATGGGCATATTGTTGTTCCAAAGATAATTGAATAAGAAATGAAAGAGAAAAGATTGTTTATTGCTTTGCCTGTGAAAGAGGAGATTTACTCTGGAGTGGGTGAGGTTTTTTCATTTTTTTCTAAGTATAAAAATGATTTAAAGATTGTTGATAAGAATAACCTTCACATAACATTGAAATTTCTTGGTCCCACACCTGAGGAGAGGGCAGAGAGAATTGCCCATGACTTTAAGGATTTAATAATTGGTGATATAATTGCTTATAAACTAAAGGGGCTTGGGGGCTTCCCCTCTTTAAAGAGCCCTTCTGTCCTGTGGGCTGGCATAGATTGTGATATGGCATTGATGAAAAAAATTCACAGTACCATAGATTCCTTTTGTTCTTCCTTTGCCTTTGAAAAGGAGAAGAGAGATTTTGTTCCCCATCTAACCCTTGCACGGGTTAGAAAGGGTATTTTCCTTAATAGCAAGTTTATAGAGTATATAAAAAGTTTTGAAGAGACTTTGTTTTGTGAGTCGTTTTTTGACAGAGTTGTTTTGTATGAGTCAATATTGCGTCCATCAGGGCCAGAGTATAAGAATATAGCAGAAGTTTTTTTGGGAGAAAACAATGGCAATACTTTTAGATAAACCACAAGAGGTTTCACAGGAACACTTTTTGTTAAAAATAGCAATGAAAGGAGCCAATTTTGCTCCAGGCCAATTTATAAATATTAAAACTACTGAAGGGACAGATCCTCTGTTGCGCAGGCCCTTTTCAATTTTTGATGCAGAGGGTGATATTGCCCATATAATTGTTCGTGTGGTTGGCAGAGGCACCTCTCTTATAAGTAAGATGGAAAAGGGAGAGATCAATGTCCTTGGACCTCTGGGTAAGGGGTTTACTCTGGAAAAGAATAAAAATCTCCTTCTTGTGGGAGGAGGAGTTGGCAATGCTCCTTTATATTTTTTGGCAAGGGAACTTAAAAATCGTGGGAATAAACTCACCTATATATATGCAGCAAAAACTAAAAACTATATCTTTTATGAAGATCTTTACAGAGGACTGGTAGATGAATTTTTGCTCTTCACAGATGATGGATCTGCTGGGACAAAGGGGGTGCCCACAGAGATGGCTCGAGATATTATATCCGGCAGTGGGTTTGAGCGAGTTTATTGCTGTGGACCAGATCCGATGATGGAAAAGGTAGTGAACATGGCAAGTGCCTCTGCTGCTGTTGAGGTATCAATGGAAAATTACTTTGGATGTGGAGTTGGACTTTGTATGGGATGCACAGTTGATACAATTCATGGATTTAAACGGGCATGTATGGATGGCCCTGTTTTTAATGGAAGGGAAGTTATCTGGAGCAAGGAATAATAAATAAAAAGACTTCCCATAAGGTAAGTCAAGGGAAGTCTTTTTACCTGAGGTTTTTCACTCGGAAATATATCGTTTATCTACTATGAAATAGTCAGTAATGGATTTTAACTCAACTGCCTTTTCTTTTAATTTTTCTGCTGAGTTGTGCACATTCTCAGAGGAATTGGTAATTACAAGAATTGACTCATTTATATTGGAAAGGGCCTTGAGTATTTCATTGCTGCTATGTTGCTGCTCTGCTGTTGTCCCTGCAATTATGCTGGACATTTGATTTACCTTATCAATATCCTTAAGAACATTGTTGCTATCAGTCCTTTGATCCTTAGATGCGAGGGCAATTTCTTCAATGAGAGTGGCTGTGTTTTTTATATTTTCAATCATCTGGTTTATTGCTTCATTTGTGGTATTAACAAGCCTTGCTCCTTCATTGACATCACTACCTGTTTGCTGAATCATCTTTTCTATTTCCTTTGTGCTTGAGGCAGTTGCATCAGCAAGTTTGGAGATCTCCTCAGCAACAACTGCAAATCCTCGTCCGTGCTCACCTGCTCTGGCTGCCTCGATTGAGGCATTAAGTGAAAGAAGGTTTATCTGTTCTGATATATCGTTTATAATTCTGATGATCTCAACAATTCTCCTGGAGTTTTCTGATATCTGGTTTATCTTTGAGGTTGTAGAGTCAAGAATTGACTTTGTCTCATTTGCATTTTTTACTGCAGCCTGAGTCTTCTGGCTTACATCAGTTGCCTGCTCGCTAACCTTTGCAGAGGACTTATAGAGCTTATCCATGGCCTTCATTGTCTCTGCCATTTGGCTTGCCTGATTTTTTGCTGCATTGGATATGCTATCAATAGAGGCTGCCAACTCTTCATTTGAGGATGTTGTTTCTTCTATGTA
>Ga0255344_1000928_pt1 | contig 42632 bp, 45 predicted proteins | sample wastewater_treat_5_FD_192414 | JGI IMG/M metagenome (GOLD analysis project Ga0255344, IMG submission 192414) | Wastewater microbial communities from Lulu Island WWTP, Vancouver, Canada - plant18 | ecosystem: Engineered > WWTP > Wastewater > Unclassified | place: Canada: Vancouver, British...
TTTTCTTTAAAAGAATCGTAAAGTCCTTCATTATCAAGATTTCTTTCAAACTCAGCAAGCCAAGGAGTAACACCAAAATATCCTAATTTCTCATTAAATGCTCCTAGCATAGTCTCCATAATAGAAACATTTTTGTTTTTAGCATCAGATTTTGCTTTTGCATCAATATTAAATAAAACGACTAAATTATTTTGATTAGCAGATAATTGCATATCAGCTTTAATCATTTCATCTTTTATTTTTTCATCGAAATATTCAACTGCATGCTTTCCATCAACAATTTCATTAGAAAGTAAATAACCTAATATTTTTAAGAAGTGAGATTTACCAGAACCAAAGAAACCTGTAATCCATGATCCAACTTGTTCAGTTGGTTGGCTTATAGATTTTTTATATGCACTGAAGAATGTTCTAAAGTTTTTAATTACTTCTTGAGTACAAACATATTCTTCTAGCTCTTGTTTTTTTCTTGATTCTTCTTCATTACCAATAGTAACGACACCTTGAATATCACGATTTATATCTTTCTTAAATAATTTTTCTATTTTCATCATAGTTATTTACCTCCTAGTCATTCTTTCCTCTAATGGGAAGGCTCTATAGTAATTATCGTCACCTAATCTATCAAACAATCTTAGGCACATTGAATTGTTTAAATCATATCTTCCAGGGTACATCATAACCACTGGATTTTTCTTTATCACTGGTTGTAATTTATTTAGTATTGTATGACTTCTAATTATTGGATAAACCTTTCCAACACCAGTTATTAAGACAATGTGATTCCCATCATCTTTTACATTATCAATAAAATATTGCATCACAGGATTATTATCTTCTTCGAGTGATAAAAATGGTTGAAACAATTGACTCAATAATATATTTGAATCATATTGTGTCTCGTATTCTTTTACTGTATCTAAGTATCCTTCTTTTTTTAAGAATTCTACAACCATTTCAAACAAATCAAACTCTTGAATATTTGGATTATTTTTCTTTAACTTTTTAACTTCATCTCTAACGATTAATTCTTGTTTTGGATCATAATCAAATATAAAGAATGGTAGTTCATTTGCTTTTCCTAATTCTAACAACACCTTTGAATCAGCTAATTTAGATTCAATAGCTGCAAATCTTTCAGTTAATGATCTTTCGTTTTCCATTATTTCACTCCTAACACAGCTTGTAAAAAGGCTTTATCACCTATATTTTCTATTCTTTTAATCACGTTAGGGCTCACAATAACATTTCTAGAATAAATATTTTTCTTTATTCTTTCACCAAGCCCTGATTCTACTAATATGTTTCTATAACCACCAGCAAGCTGCTTCAATGTCGTATCAGTCCATTTTGCAACTACTGCATTTTTTTCTTTCATCAAATTAAAGAAATCATCAAAATCACTTATTGATATATATTTCTTATTTCCTAATAAAGTATCTCTATATTGTATTAAAAGGAATTCAAGAAATAATGGATCATTTGAAGCAATAGCATATACCAAAATAAATTTACTTGTAGATATACTTCCATCAATAAATTCCTTTAATAATGTATTATCTAAATTAACTAGTCTATCATAACAGACATTAAATATTTCTTTTCGTCTTTCATCAGACACAACATTTAGCTCATTTTGATTTACACATCTGTCAAAAGCTTCTTCATAAAGAAGACCATTTTGAATCATTTTAGCAATGATTTTAGAAGGTAAATACTCAAAAGGAGTCTTTTTAATCGCAGATGAATATACCTTTTTATTCATTTTTATTCCTCCAGACATAATCACTTAGTATAAGTATATCATACATTTTTTAAAAACACAATAAAAGTCTTCCGTTTGAGATGTATTTTATTATAAATGAGTTACACCATCATAATCGGAAGACTCTTAATTTATTTGTTTTCTTTTAGTTTTTGTCTATGTCTAGCCTGTCTTTTTCTATTAATAGTTCTTATACAGGCTTCATCACCGCAGCACTTTTGGTTGTTGCCACTCTTTATATACATCCTTCCACACACTTCACAAAATGAAACTGATTCACCCAAATCGTAGACGCTATATTTATCAGTATTAGGATCTTCGCTTGGTGCATTAGCAGCAAGTAATCTAGCAATACTGTAGTAACAAATATCAAATATAGATTCTACATTTGCAACTAACTCACATTTTTTTCTATCAATATCATAGTTTAAGCTTAATTTAATCTCAGGAATCATATTCTCTATTTTTTTATAAATATTAACTTTATCTGCTACTACTGCTTTTCTAAATTCCTCTTTTGTGTTCAAATGCATCTTAGAATGTTCTGAGTCTTTTATTGCTCTAGTAATATCATCCCAGCTAGGATCGATATCATATTTTTCAACATCAATTCTAGCCATGTAATCAGCAAACCAAGGAACTGTATGGAAGTAATGGCCACTTTTATCATAATTAAGTGCAAGTTCAGGATTACCATTTAGACACTCTAAAAAAGCATATATATAAGTAAATACGCTGTAAAGCTGTGCCAAATCATCGATGAAAGTATTCAAATTAAATACACCATCTGTCCATTCTTGATAATATTTTCTATCCTTTTCCCCTCTTTCAAGTTCTCTATATTTTTCATATAACGATTCAATATTATAAGGATGAAAATATTCTTTGCACCAATTCATTACTAAGGATGCTACTTCTACATCATTATGATATTCTTTAAAATTGATTTCTTCTGCTAAATTACATAATGACACAATTAACTTTTTACCAGTCAAACCTAAATCAGTATCTAAATTTGGTGCTTCATAAGGGTCTAATGGATATATTATTTTTCCTTTTATTCCTTTATCAACGATATTAGCTTGATCATCATAATCATAATCTTTGAACTTAACAACTTTATAAACAATTTCACCTACACCGCCAATATCAACTAAGCCTAAATGTTGATTATTAGCCTTTGGAAAGGTGATTTTTTTCTTTTTTATATATGCCATTTTATCACCACCATAACTGTCACATTTTATGTCACGTTTTGAAATATTCTCTTTCGTTACATTATATATTAAAATGGTATCGAAAACAAGAGATTTAACGGATTTTAGTTTCATTTAATTGCTAGCCGTTTAATCAGGTTTCACCCAATTGCTTGTTTAACGATTAGAAATTATTTGATTCTAAATTGGGTAAGTCCTTAAGTCTCTTGAATTCAAATCTAAATTATGGAGGAAAACAAAATGGAAAAACAAACTATTAGCGTTCAAGAACTAGCAAGCCAACTTGGTATCTCAGTTCCTAAAGCATATGAACTAACTAAGACTCCTGGATTCCCTTCAATAAGAATTGGGACAAGAATCATCATTCCTATTGAGGAGTTCAAGAGATGGTTAAAAGAAAATAGTTCTAATAAAGAAGGTGTGAAGTAATGAATATACCATTTAAAATCTATTATTCTAACTGCATTCAACAATATAATAACTGTCTTTATCCTAATGAGATTGATGTTGCTGATATCGAATCATTAAAGAGGGCTGTATCGCATGATTACGTGTGTGCGAAATATAAGGATAATTATAGGTCAATCGATAACTTCATTTCTTCTAACTGTGTTGGTGTAGATTTTGATAATGACCACTCAAATAATCCAGATGACTGGGTTACATCCGCTTCTATTAAAGAAATGTTTAGTGGAGTTCCTTATTTAGTTCATTATTCTAAATCACATATGAAACCTAAAGTGGGAAAAGGTAAAACCGAATACGGACCTCGTCCTAGATTTCATGTCATCTTCTTAATTGATGGAATAACTAATGCTGATGAATATAAAGCAATAAAGGAAAGATTATATGGTTATTGTCCTTTAATTGATCCTAACGCTAAAGATTCAGCAAGATTTCTAGCAGGTACAACTGAACCTCTAGTTGAATATCATGAAGGCACTATAACATTAAATAAGTTTTTAGATGATGTATATAGTGAAAAAGCATTTAGAGAACTTGGTGAAGTTATACCAGAAGGCTCAAGAAATGCAACGATGCATAAGATTGCTTGTTCTTTGCTAGTGAAATATGGAATTAGTGATGAATCTAAATCCAAATATAGAGAGGCATCTTCTAAATGCAATCCACCACTAGAAAAGGATGAATTAAATCTTATTTGGAAAAGTGCTGCTAAATTCTATAAGAATAAAGTTGTAACTAATCCAAGTTATACGAAGCCTGAAGAATATAATAAGCCAGCTGAAATCAAATGGGATACACCTATTCCTTTTGAAAAGCCTTCGCTACCTACATTCCCTGTAGATGCATTACCTAAAATCATAAAAGATTATGTAGTTGCTGTAGCGGAAACTACACAAACACCAGTTGATATGGCTGCTACTGCAGAGATATATTGTATGGGGATTATGAAAGACTATCAAGGTCAAAACTATGGAAGAAAACTCTATGAAGCATTTGAAAGTTATGCAAAAAGTCATGGGTATAAATTTATTCAAGTTAAAACTGTTAAATTTGGTGTATATGAATGTTATGATAAAACGAATAAGTTTTATCAGGCTATGGGTTTTTCTGAACTAGAAGTTTTCCCTACTTTATGGGATGAATGGAATCCATGTCAAATATTAATTAAAGCAATATAAGAATAATAATAAGTTGATTGGTGAGATAATGAGTGAAATAAAAATAAGAAAATTTAACGATGAAGATTTAAATCTCTTTATCAAGTGGCTTAATAAAGACCATGTTAAAAAGTGGTATGAACAACCAGAAAGCTGGATAGAAGAAATCACTAAGTGTAATAATAAATACCAATGGATAAATCATTTTATTGTTACTAATGAGGATGAACCAATCGGTTTTTGTCAGTATTATGATTGCTTTAATGCAAAAGATCTTGAAGATTGGTATGAGGTAAAAAAGCCAAATACAATGTTTTCTATAGATTACCTAATTGGTGAAGAACAATATTTGGGTAAGGGCTATGGTAAAGAGATTGTAAAAAGCATAACTGAGTTAATAAAAAAGAATCATTCAGGTCAAATAGTTGTTCAACCGGATAAGGAAAATCTTCATTCTTGTAAAGCATTACTGGCGAATGGCTATGTTTATGATGAAAAATGGAAATATTATTATTTAAACATATAATTTACTAGTTTGGTATTTAATTCAAATTTATACCATTTAAAACAAGTGAAATGGTTAATGAAATTAAATGAGAAAGTTTATTTTAGTGTTGATGATAGCTATTTTATGTAGATGTTATGATTGGATTAAAGATAAAGATGTAAATTATTTCTATAATCAAAAACTAATTTACTCATATTTAAATCAAAGTAGAGTTTACTAAAAGAGAGGTAACGGAATAATTGTGAAAAAAATGCAATCAGATTTGATATTTAAATCAGTAATTCATTATTGTCCAAAGCTATTATGATTCTGATGCTGACAATAACGTACCATCAAGCACTTACATTACTTTGAAACATCTATAAAAAATTAAAATATAAAAAGGAGGAAAAAGTATGCGTTTATTTGCTTTAGAACTAAATAATGACATTAAAGGTCTTAATGCAAGGAAAAAGTATATTGAGAGTATAATTGCTAAACTTGATCACCCTGATTTTGTTGTATTACCAGAACTAGCATTGTGTAGTTATATGGCAAGTCAAGAATTATGGAAACTGGCTGATAATAACGGATATGATACAACTAATTGGGCTTTAATGATTGCGAAGAAGTATCATACATATATTGGTGTTGGTTATATTGACAAAGAGAAACAAGATTATTATAATCGCTATTTAATTGCTGGGCCGGATGGCGTCTATGGAAGCGTCACTAAATCTGAAGGTGAATCAGCAGTTTTCAAAAGAGGTGATTTTGATAATATTATTCCTACACCTATTGGTAATATTGCCGTTGCGATTTGTTATGATGCGAGACGTAAACATTTCTACGATAATATTAAAGATCAAGAAATATCATTAATCCTCTTTCCTCATGGTAGTCCTGCTGATCCTAACAAGCCAGAAGAGGAGATAAAAACCAATGATTACTTTTGTCAAAAGTATGTAGAGGCGTTCGGGGTTCCGGTTGTATATGTTAACAGTCGCGGTAAATTAGAAGATATGCCTGGAAAAATGGGAGTGCTGATGGCTAAAGCAGGTTTTATGATGAATGGTAGATCAAAAATATATGCTCAAAATAGTCAAGTGATAAGTTGTGGTATACCTGATGTTATCGGGGCTGATGTAACTATAACCCCTCAAATACTGCGTAAACCAATTCATTTTTATGGTAAGGATATTAATAAAGGCAATTGGCTTTTCCGTTTACTTGTGCTTAAACCTGATGTTAAAGCTGGCATCCGTTTATATGAAATGAATCGAAATAAATAGATATAAGAAGAGTTAAAATCAATGCAAATTAGTGCGTTTGTTATTGTTTTAACTCTTTTTTTATGTTTAAACTTGTCTAAAAAATGTTGACATCAAGCCAAATTAGGGGTAAAATAAATAAATGTTAACTAGCTAATGATTAACAAGCTAAATATATATTAGGCGGTGTAAAAATGGTTGAAAATAATTTTCAAAAAGTCAGTAATAAAGATATAATTCATCAAATCATTAATTGTTCTTTAAAGCATCGACGCATTATGCAAAACTATTTGGATGCAACGGGAGTCTTTCATGCTCAACATCGTTTGCTTATGGAAATTGCGCGTAATCCTAATGTATCACAAAATGATATTGCGAAAATCATGGATGTCTCAGCAGCTACAATTGCTGTATCTTTAAAGAAACTTGAAAAAGGTGGATACATTACGAGAGAAATGGTAGAAGCAGATAACCGGCTGAACAAACTTTCAATGACAGCAAAAGGAAATAAGATTGTTAAACAAAGTAAAGAAATATTCGCTTTGGTTGATGACCGGATTTTTACAGGTTTTACAGAAGAAGAAAAAATCACTTTAGCAACTTTATTACAAAAGTTAGATAATAATATAATTATTATGGAAGAGGAAATTAAAGACAAGAAGGAAAGGAAATAGACAATGAAACGTTACTGGAAATATGTGAAACCTTACTTACCAGCTTTTATTATTGGTCCAATTTTAATGATCGTAGAAGTAATAGGAGAAGTGGTTATGCCACGATTATTAAGTAATATTATCGATCTTGGTATTACCGGAGGTAAAGGTGTTAGTTATATCATTATGATGGGTGTAACAATGGTTATTACAGCCCTCTTAATGATGGCAGGCGGAGTTGGTGGGGCTTATTTTGCTATCAAAGCTTCATCAGGCTTTGCTAATGATATGCGAAAAGATTTATTTAATCGCATTCAAAAGTTTTCGTTTAAAAATATTGATCAATATAATACAGGATCACTAGTTACCCGATTAACAAATGATATCACACAAATTCAAAATATGATTCAAATGTTATTACGAATGGCATTAAGATCACCAGGGATGTTAATCGGAGCTTTAATTATGGCGTTTACAATTAACTTTAAACTTGCTTTGGTTATTTTATGTGTTATTCCAATTCTATCATTTGTTATTTACTTTATTTTAAGAACGGCTTCCCCACGCTTTTCCGTCATGCAAAGAAAATTGGATAAGTTAAATATTACAACCCAAGAAAACTTAACCAATATTCGCGTCGTAAAATCATTTGTTCGTGAAGAATATGAGGAAGATAAATTTAAAAAAGCAAATACAGATTTACAACAAAATACTATTAATGCAATGAAAACAATCATCTTCACGATGCCAATTATGACCTTAGCAATGAATATCACTACTTTGGCTGTTGTTTGGTTCGGTGGAAAACAAATTATTGCGGGGGATATGACAACTGGTGAATTAACTGCTTTTGTCAACTACGTGACGCAAATTCTTTCATCTCTAATGATGGTATCTATGATTATTTTAAATGGTTCACGTTCTTTAGCTTCCGCAAAACGTATCAATGAAGTATTCGATACCGAAATTGATTTAACCGATAAAGATGCTTTATATAAAGATTTAACTGTTCAAAATGGTAAAATTGAATTTAGAAATGTTGATTTCAAGTATTATAAAAATAATCAGAAATGGGTTCTAGAAAATATTAATCTAGTGATTAATCCTGGGGAAACCGTTGGAATTATTGGTTCAACCGGTAGTGGTAAATCCAGCCTTGTTCAATTGATCCCACGTTTATATGATGTTGACAACGGCGAGGTCTTAGTTGATGATGTCAATGTCAAAGATTATACTTTGGAGAATCTCCGTAATGGTGTTGGTATTGTTTTACAAAAGAATGTCCTTTTCTCAGGAACAATCAAAGAAAACCTTAAATGGGGTGATGAAAATGCTAGCGATGAGGAAGTATATAAGTTTGCGGAAAACGCTCAAGCTCATGCTTTCATCTCTTCCTTTGATCAAGGTTATGATACCGAACTAGGACAGGGTGGTGTCAACGTTTCGGGAGGACAAAAACAAAGAATGTGTATTGCACGAGCATTACTCAAGAAACCAAAAATTTTAATTCTTGATGATAGTACAAGTGCTGTCGATACCGCGACTGAAGCAAAGATACGTGAAAGCTTCAGTAATAAACTATCACACATGACAAAAATCATCATTGCTCAAAGAATTTCTTCGGTTATGAATGCTGATAAAATTGTCGTCTTAGATGATAATTGGGCTCCCGTTATTAATTCAGCTTTTGTACCAATTAATTGTAAGATTTTTTTAGAAAATGTCAGTCCTATCATTAACATGATAATACCTATAAATAAGCATAAAAGGAAAGATGTTTGAATACTTCGTTTTATTTTAGGATAATCTTTGGCTCCAGTTAATCGAGCAACTACAGCGTTAACGCCAACTCCCATTCCGATTAAAATTCCTGTGGTTAGGGTAATTAGGGTGGTTGTGGAACCGACGGATCCAAGAGCAATCGGACCAGAAAATTTACCGACGATTGCAACATCAGATAAGTTAAATAAAACTTGTAAAATATTTGAACACATTAAGGGTAAGGAATATATAATGATCTTTTTTGGAAGTGATCCTGTAGTCAAGTCCATATCGCGTGTACTCATATGTAAGTTAATCTCCTCTATTTATAACAATGAATTTTTCAATTCTTGAATTTATTCAAGTACTGAATTTATTCACACATTGAATATTATACTACTTTTTATGTATTTTTTAAATATTTTTTCGAAATTAAATGAACTTAAAAAGAGAAATTATGTTAAACATAATTTCTCTTAATTATTTTTTGTTAATTAATCTAGTTCAACTGCACCTGTATAAAGTTGATAATATCTGCCTTTAAGGGCTAATAGTTCTTCATGAACTCCTTGCTCAATGATTTGACCGTGCTCTAAGACAATAATCTTATCCGCATTGCGTACAGTTGATAATCGATGAGCAATGACAAAAGTGGTGCGGTTTTTCATTAATTGATCCATACCACGTTCAATATATTTTTCGGTTCTAGTATCAACTGAACTCGTTGCTTCATCTAGAACAATAATTGGTGCTTTTGAAATAGCAGCACGAGCAATATTTAAAAGTTGACGTTCGCCTTGACTTAAGTTAGTTCCATCACCATCTAGAAGCGTATCATAACCTTGTGGCAATCTTTCAATAAAACTATGAGCATATGCAATTTTTGCGGCTTGAACGACTTCTTCATCCGTCGCATCTAAACGTCCATAACGAATATTTTCGCGAACTGTTCCTGAAAACAAGTGGGTATCTTGAAGGACCATAGCAATATTTTGTCTTAATGAATCTTTACGAATGTTTTGAATATTAATCCCATCAATCAAAATCTGTCCATTTTCGATTTCATAGAAACGATTAAGTAAATTCGTAATTGTTGTTTTGCCTGCTCCTGTTGATCCAACAAAAGCAATCTTTTGTCCCGGTTTTGCGATAACATTAATATCTTTTAAAATCGTTATTCCTGGGACATAACCAAAGGTAACATTTTTCAAGATAACTTCACCTTTGATTAACTTGGCATCATCAACACGATTAGCTTCAGCACAAATACTTATCGCATCATTCGCATCAGCTGCTTCTACCTTTTCATCCATTACTTCAAAGACTCTTTCAGCACCAGCTAAAGCAGCATATATTGTATTCATTTGTAAGGACAATTCACTAATAGGACGAGCAAAATGACGAGCATAGTTAGTGAAAATTGTTAAACCACCAATATCAAAATTGGCAGTGATACAAAGAATTCCACCAATGGTTGCGGATAAAGCATAACCAACTTGGCTTAGATTTCCCATAACTGGTCCCATGATTCCCCCAAAGAAATGGGCTTTCATTTGCTTTTGACGTAAGTCGTCACTTAAAAACTCAAACTCATCCATTGTAATCTCTTCATGGCAGAATACTTTAATGACTTTTTGACCAGTAACTGTTTCCTCAATATACCCATTAATAGCGCCAATTGCTTGTTGTTGACTGATGAAGTATTTACGACTTTTCTTACCGATTGTTCCCCCAACATAAAAGAGTAAAGGAATGGTAATGATAATGATAATAGCAAGTAACCAATTAGTAATAAACATTAACGTCACAGTTCCAGTTAAGGTTAATACTCCAGAAAAAATTTGTGTCATCGTGTTATTAAGCATTTCCCCAACCAAATCAAGATCATTGGTAAAACGGCTCATAACATCACCATGGGTATGGGTATCATGATATTTTAACGGTAATCTTTCGATTTTCTTAAACAAATCTTCACGGATTTTGACTAAGGCTTTTTGTGAAACCATAATCATTATTCTCTGTTGAAGATATGAGCAGATAACACCAACTAAGTAAATAGCAGCCATTAAAGCTAAACCTGACATTAAGTTGTTGATTTTATCAACTGAACTTAAGTCTTTATCGACTAAATTATTGATGATTGGACGTAAAAGATAAACACCACCAAGGCTACCTAAACTACTGCCAAGAATGCAAAGGAAAACAAAAAAGATTTTGATTTTATCGCGACCAATATAGGCTAACAAACGATTAATCGTTGCTAAAGCATTTTTAGGTTTACCGCCGCCCATGCCTCTAGCACCTCTTGGTCCGCCACCAAAGCCACCAGTCATTTTGCCCTTGGCATTAGCGCTTTTACTACCATATTTACGTAATAATTCTTCTTTTCTTTCGGCGCTAATCATGCTGTCACCTTCTTATCCATTTGTGAGTAATAAATTTCATTGTATGTTTGGCAACCAGCCATTAATTCTTCATGTGTACCAATTCCTGTAATTTTACCATATTTAACCATTTATCTTTTAGGCTCACCAGCAATGGCGATATATAATTATGGTAATGCTGTTTTAAGTGCTGTTGGTGATACTAGAAGACCCTTAAAATATTTAACCATTTCTGGAATTCTAAATGTCATCTTGAATTTACTCTTTGTTATTTGTTTTCATCTTGACGTCATGGGTGTAGCTTTAGCTAGTATTATTACGCAATACCTTTCCGCTTTTCTCATCATGCGCTTTTTACTAACATGTAAAACAGAATATGGCTTATCTTTACGTGATTTCACTTTTGATGGCAAATTGGCAACTAAGGTTTTAGCAATTGGTATTCCTTCTGGACTACAAAATATCCTCTTTTCTATTTCTAATTTATTCATTCAATCTGCAATCAATTCTTTTGATCATGTGGTTGTAGAAGGAAATACAGCGGGAGGAAATGCTGATGGTATTGTCTACGACATTATGGCTGCTTTCTATACCGCATGTACAAGTTTTATTGCTCAAAATTATGGGGCTGGAAAACGAGATCGTATTTTAAAAATCTATTTTTGGACGCTTTTTTATGCTAGTGTGATTGCACTTCTTCTCGGTGGATTATTGGTTATCTTTAAAACTCCGTTTTTATCGCTCTTTACTGATGATTCAGAAGTAATTAAATATGGTAAGATTAGACTTGGTATTATGGGGTGTACTTATTTTATATCAGCATTCATGGACAATGCTGTGTCAGGGGCTCGGGGATTAGGAAAAAGTATTGTTCCAACCACAATCATTATTTCTGGAACGGTTGTCTTCCGTACCATTTGGTTGTTGACAGTTTTTAATCACTTTCATACCCTTCCATCACTTTATTTAGTATATTGTGTTTCTTGGATTTTTACCGCGATTATTGGCAATCTTTACTTTGCTCATGTGTATCGAGGCTTACCAAAAGAGCAATTTGTATTAGCGGAAAATTAAAAAACACATATAGAGAATATAACAAAAAAGGTTACTAATCATTTTATGAATTAGTGACCTTTATATATTTTATTGAAATCAAAAAAAGAAAGATTTAAGCGCATATACATATGCCTAGGCATATGATAATGATGAAGTCTTAATCAATAATAATCAATCGACAAGAAAAACAAAGGTAATTTATTTGTTGATAAAAAATTTTAATTATTGACATTTTTTCCAACCTTTTCTATAATAGTAAGCATAAAGCCAAGAAAGAGGAGATTATATGAACGATGCTAAAAAGTTGCAACGAAAAAAATATCGTAAACTCACTTTAATAATGTATTGGAGTGTACGCATAGTCGCTTTAGTCTTATTAGGATATAGTGTTGTTGGTGTCTTTTTAAGGCGAAGTGATGATTCGCAAACAGCTGATTTCTTATTTATTGCTATAAATGCTTTAGCTCTATTTTTAGCTTCCTTTGTGCCTGCTTTTTTGAATAAACAATTTCGCATTTCTGTACCTGAATTATTACTAAGAATATATATTGGCTTTGTTACTTCTGCGTTACTGTTTGGGGAAATCTTCAGTTTCTTTGTCTATGTTCCGTGGTGGGATTCAATACTCCATTTATTTAGTGGCTCATTAATTGGAGTTGTTGGGTTCTCATTACTTAATATATTAAACAACTCAGAGGATTTAGAATTCAAATTAAACCCTGGGCTTGTGGCGCTCTTTGTCTTTTGTTTCTCATTAGCTGTTGGTGTCATTTGGGAAATAATTGAATTTACTATTGATGGCTTTGCTAGTAGTAATATGCAAAGATTTAAAAATTCCATAACTGGAGAGTTATGGTTTGGTCGTCAAGCCTTAAGAGATACTATGGAAGACTTTATTTTAAACACGATTGGTGCTACTTTTATTAGTATCTTAGGATATATTGATTTAAAACGAAAGTCAGGGTTTATGAAACGAATGGCTTTAAGACGAAGACAACAAAAGCAAATTAACAATAACGATAATTAGATTAATTAGCTGATAGATAATAAATAATTAAAGCAAAATTAAATACTTCTATTAATACATTACTTTAAATAATTTACTTGAGGAACTACCGGAGTATATTGCGAAAGAATGTATGGTTAGGATTGGAGAAAATCTTTATCCAGCTGGAGATGAAGATATGAGGCAACATATGATTGATGTGTGTAAAACTTATTCAGATTTGAAAACGACAATTACGCGTCAATATGAAGATAGGGATACTGTTATTTCCGAAATCTTTATGTAAGGCACTCATATGGGTGAGTGGTTAGGAATGAAACCAACACATAAAAACTTACTATGACGGGTGTTGATATTGATAAAGTTGTCAATGGGAAGATCGTGGAGCACGGAGGAGTTGTAAATACTTTTGATGCCTTATACACAGAAGGAATTATTAAACCAGCATGAAATGTATTATAATAAACCATATCTAGTGATACTATCAATAGATATGGTTTTTATTTTCTATAATACAACCAATTAAATTTATCATTTTGATGTTTGCTTTAAAGATGATATATGATATAATTTGATTGTTAAATTATCGGGAAACTTTGAGGGAGGTTAACCAATAATGAAAGAAATTATTATAGCATTACAAGATAAAGACGATAAGAAAGCATATGAACTTTCCAAAGTAATTAGTGCTAAATCAGCAGAATCAGATGAATTCTATACTTATTTTGATGACTTTATCGATTTATTAATCCACCCTAGTTCTTATGTTAGAACTCGTGGCTTTTGTCTTGCCTGTGCCCAAGCAAGATGGGATACCAAGGATAAACTTAAAAATAATCTTGATTTAATGCTTAAAATGCTTCATGATGATAAACCAACAGCTGTCAGACAATGTTTAGCAGCCCTTCATGGAGTAATTTTATTTAAGCCTGAATTATGTAAAGTAATTCGTCAAGAATTAAAAAAAATTGATTTATCAAAATATAAGGATACAATGGCTCCATTAATCAAAAAAGATATTGATGCCCTTGTTAAAATGATTGAATAAATTTAGAGGTATCAATATGAAAATGGTTTTTCCAACACTTGAATATAAAAACAAAGCTATCGCTTTTATTCAGGAATTTTATGAATATGATTCAGAAATCAATGGGAGTGGGTCTTTAGATAATTATCTTAAAGAATCAACATATGAAGAGTGGTTAAAAAAAACCATTGCTGATGTTGATATTGCTAATATTAAACCCAATCACGTTCCAGCTTTAACTTATTTTTATGTTCGTGAGGAAGACAATAGAATTGTGGGGATGGTCAATATCAGATTGTCTCTAAATGACTTTTTGCGTAGAGAAGGAGGACACATTGGTTACTCCATTAGACCAACAGAACGCCAAAAGCATTATGGAACAATGATGTTAGGAGAAGCATTAAAAGTATGCGATATCATTGGTATAAAAGATGTTATTATTACTTGCGATAAAGTAAATCTTGCTTCAAGTAAGGTTATTCAAAATCATCATGGGGTTTTAGTTGATGAATTTTACAGTAATACCTATAAGCAAGTAATTCAAAAATACGTTATTCATCGTTAATTAGCAGAAGGAAAGGAACTAATGATGAAAAAAACAATAACAGTAGTGATAACATTAATATTTTTGTTGTCTTTAATCGGTTGCAAATTGGAAAGTTTAGTAGGTAAAACTTTTGTGTATGACTCTTTTGAAATTGTTGAAGAAGTTGATTATGATCCTTCCAAAAAAGAAAGTCTTGAGAATATTTTTAAATTAACAAGTTTTTCATTTGATGAAAATAAAATGACGCTTCAATACATGGATGAAGGAGAAGTAGTAAAAAATACTTATAATTATACCTATGAAAATGGTAAATTAATCGTGGATGACAAATCAATCAATAAATATAGTATCAAAAATAGTAAATTATATTTAGAAACAAAAATTGATGCCAATACATTTAGAATTATATATAAAATAGATAAATAATATATGTATGAACTAAGGATTAACAAGATGGTTAATCCTTAGTTTTTGTATTAATTATGTCTTCAAAAAAATTATCAAGAATGGATAAATGTCGGTATGGCTTTAAAAGCTGAAGGCTATGACTGCTCAGTATGGGATGAATGGTCCAGAAATGATTCAAGATACAAGGCGAATGAATGCGAAAGGAAATGGGCTACCTTTGGTGGTAGCTCAAATCCTATAACAGGCGGAACAATAGTACAAATGGCAAAGACCTATGGCTATATTCCGCATTCTTTTGCAGGAGACGGCTGCTTAGATTGGGATGATGTCATCGAATATGATGGCGATGGCATAACTTATGAAATACCAAAAACAATGACACCAGTTGAGCAGCTTATCCTTTATCTTGAAACTTTATTCAAACCAGAAGATTTAGTCGGATATGTAACAAATGACGTGTGGCAGGACGCTGAAGGAAAATGGATGCCATCAAAAGGTATATACGATCGTACTGCACAAGAGCTAATAGGTACACTAAAAAAGCATCCAGAAGACTTAGGTGCAACGATTGGTGATTGGAAAGAAGAATGTGGTGCATGGATTCGCTTTAATCCTTTAGATGGAACAGGCGTTAAGAATGAGAACATCACTCGCTTCACTTATGCACTAGTTGAATCTGACGATATGCCTATATCAGAACAAGATGCTTTTTATCGAAAACTCGAACTACCAATAGCAGCACTTACAAGCTCAGCAGGAAAGTCTATTCATGCAATCGTAAAGGTTGAAGCTAAGGATTATGAAGAATACAGAAAACGAGTGGATTTTCTATACGATTTTCTAGAAAAGAACGGACTAAAGGTAGATAAGCAAAATCGCAATCCTTCGAGATTATCACGTATGCCAGGTGTCACAAGATGCGGCAAAGAACAAACATTAATCGCAACAAATATAGGTCGCAATTCTTGGATTGATTGGCTTGATTTTGTTGAGGGTGCAAATGATGAACTTCCAGGACTACAAAATTTAAAAGAACAATTACTAGATCCGCCAGCATTACCTGAAGAGCTCATTGAAGGAATACTTCGGTGCGGACATAAGATGCTTATTTCTGGATCATCAAAAGCAGGCAAATCATTCTTGCTTATGGAACTTGCTGTGGCGTTATCAGAAGGAATGATGTGGATGGGTTTCAAATGTAAGAAATCGAGAGTGTTGTATATCAACCTAGAAATTGATTCAGCATCATTTATTAATCGTTTTGCTGAGATTTATAAGGCATTAAAAATTACACCGAAGCATAGCGACAATATTTCTATTTGGAACCTTCGTGGACATGCTGTTCCGCTTGATAAACTAGTGCCTAAACTAATAAGAAGAATATCAAATAAGCAATACAATGCAGTAATCATCGATCCAATTTACAAGGTTATTACAGGTGATGAAAACAATGCTTCAGAGATGGGTGCATTCTGTAATCAGTTTGACAAGATTTGTAACGAAACAGGATCGGCAGCTATTTACTGTCATCATCATTCAAAAGGTGCTCAAGGCTTCAAAAAAGCAATGGATAGAGCCAGTGGAAGTGGTGTCTTTGCACGTGATCCAGATGCACAACTTGACCTTATTCAACTAGATACCGACCAAGATTTCATGCTTAAAAATGCTGATAATCCAAACTCAACAGCGTGGCGACTTGAATCAAGTCTTCGTGAATTTGAGAACTTTAAGCCTATAAATATCTGGTTTAACTATCCAATTCATACACTTGATGAAACTGGTCTATTAGCAGAAATTGGTGCAGAAGGAAGTTCTGAAGCTAATCTTGCCAAGTCTGGAAAAAGGAAATCAACTCCTGAAAGAAGACGTGAAGAGTTTTGTGACGCATATGATGCACTTGTTGGAACTGACAGTGGTGTTGATATAGCAGATATTGCTGGCTACTTAGATATAGCTGAAAGAACGGTAAGAGACAGATTAAAAGAGCTTGAAAGTGAGTTCCATTATGCAAAAGGGAGGGTTTATAAAAATGAAAAATAATAGACTTTGTATACCTAGAAACGCTAGTGGAATGACCTACGCTTTTTGTGGCGGAAAGGGTGAAATCTCCTATCTGTCAAAATTGGCGGCGGAAAGGAAAAATTCCCTATCTGCCAAATGTGGCGGAAAGGCCTTATATATAGATGTTGCTACCGCCACAGCTGACGCACATGTCTGTAGGATAGGGCTCAAGAGCCAGCCCTATCCCAGACAGATGTGCATCGCCGTCAGCTCATGCCTTTCTGCAAAAAAAGAAACCAAAGATAATGAGGAGGAAAAAGTATGAAGATGTTTTTACTTTTAGATCCTCCAACCGCAACCGCACAAGAAAGACAAGTGACTGTTGTTAAAAACCGACCGATATTCTATCAACCAGAAAAACTCAAAGAAGCTAAAAACATATTGCGTCATCACCTTAGACCTTTCAAACCTAAAGAGCCACTCACTGGTGCATTAGAATTACACGTTGTTTGGTTATTCCCTAGAGGAAGGAGGCACAAACATAAAGAGTGGCGTGTTACAAAACCTGATACAGATAATCTTCAAAAGATGCTGAAAGACGTAATGACTGATTTAGGATTCTGGAATGATGATGCACAGGTTGTAAAAGAACATGTCGAAAAGCTGTGGTGTGATGAGCCAACAGGCATAGACATTGAAATCATCGAATTACCAAAAATTAAGGAGGGCTAGCTTATGGATAAAAAAGAATTCTTATGCAGGTATCACAACCTCAAATTAAGAATTGAAAAAGTAGAAGATTACATAGATTTCTGTGATGAGAGATCAAAGTCAGTTCCTGGTCCTTCTTATGGTGATATGCCAAGAAATCCAAACGCTCCAACTGAAGCACCCTTTGTTAAGTGGATATACAAGATGCTTGATGCACAAGAAGAACTAAAGAAGCTAAAAGAAAAAGCAGCTGTAGCAAAGAACCAAATTGAATCAGCCATAGCAGAAATAGATGATGAGTCATTACAGCAGCTTCTTGTGTATAGATATATCGACTGGCTTTCTTGGAGTGAAATTGAATCAAGATTATATATCTCACAAACAACTAGAAAAAGATGGCATGATAAAGCGATTGAAGTTATTAGAGTTGACTATAAGTAACGACATGTTACTGTTATGAGGTTCAATCATTGGATAATTAGTTCACTAAATACAAACACTTAGACAGGAGTCATATATGAAAAAAAATAAGAATATATTTATTATACTTTTTGCATTGCTGTTGGCTATATCTTCTATTTTATTAGTGTCGTGTGGAGAGTCAAGTAAACCAGCATCACCTGATTATTTATTTAATTTTACTTTAAACTCTGATGGACGGAGTTATACGATAAGTGCTGAGTTTAAGAATATTGAGGGAGAAATTGTTATTCCAAATTCTTATTCTGGGTTACCAGTAAAGAACATTGGCTCATTTTCTGATTGTGTTAATATTACTAGTGTTATAATACCGAGCAGTATAAATATTATTGAAAATCAAGCATTTAAGAATTGCAAAAATTTAACAAATGTTTCTATACCTAAAAGTGTTACCAAGATAGGATCAGAAGCTTTTTCTACTACAGGACTTAAATCTATAGTTATTCCAAGTAGTATAACAAAAATAGAAGATCATGCGTTTTATTTTTGCACTAATTTAGTTGATGTAACTATTCCAAATAGTGTAAAAGAAATAGGTGATGATGCTTTTTTTGTGACTGGCTTTAACTCTATAACATTCAAAGGTACGAAGAACCAATGGAGTTCCATAAAAAAAGGACTTTTTTGGTGCAATTTACAAACAACATATACTATTCGTTGTAACGATGGCAACATAACATATCGTCCAAATTATGGAATTTAGAGATTTAAATATATCGTTTTTACGATGTTAGAAAGGTGGATATATGAACACAAAAAAAATATTAGCACGTGGTTATTTTGAATTTAAAGGTACTGGCTTAATTGTAGCAATGGCAGTTATGTTTTTTTTAGCATTAATTCAACTTATTTTGGCAGTAGTTAATAGAAATTTAGCAATGGTTGTATGGGTATTTATTTTTTTAATGTTAGGATTCGTTTTCATTGCTATTAGAAGTGGAAACAAAAAAGCAATTGAAAGTAACAGTTTAATTATTTATGAAGATTCAGTTGATTTTCAGATATTAGAAAATAAAACTGTAATGAAAAAAACGATTGAGTTTAAGGATTTACGTTTTTGGTGTGAAAACAACATTTTGTATATAAATGACTTCGCTATTCGTGGTTTGACAAATCTAAAAGAAATTGTAGCAATTCTTGATGCAAAAAAATATAAAGAATCGAACGATAAAGAAACAAGTACTAATGAAATTCATAGAACTGAAAATGCAGAACCACTTGTAAATGCTAATAAAGATGAAACACAAAGCAACAATGGACTTTCTATGCAATTGAAACAATTGAAAGAATTAAAAGATGAAGGTTTAATAACAAACGAAGAGTATGAAGCAAAAAAGAAACAATTGTTAGGTTTATAAAAAACGGACCATTGTGGACCACGCTGGACCATCGTGGACCGTTGAGAACTATGCCTGTTTGTGGTATGATATAATTGGCAAAAGCCATAGAGAATTTTAGCCTGTTAGGAGCGATCCTGATGGGCTTTTTTCATGCCAAAAAGAAAAGGAGGATAGCCAATGCCATACAAACCACTAAAGCCATGTAAGTATCCTGGCTGTCCAAATCTAACTCAAGGCAGCTATTGTGAAAAACATAAATCTCAAGTGGCAAAAGATTACAACACATACGAGCGTACAGGTAACCATAATAAAAAGTATGGACGTGAGTGGAAACGCATAAGAGATAGATATGTTAAAGCTCATCCACTCTGTGAAAGATGCTTGAAAGAAGGAAGAATAACTCCTGTAGAAGAAGTACATCACATCTTACCAGTTAATCGTGGTGGAACGAATGCTGAAAGCAACCTCATGAGTGTTTGCAAATCGTGCCATAACAAAATCCATATTGAACTTGGTGATCGTCATCCAAATGAGACCTAGGGGGTATCAAATCTCTACAGCATTTCACTTGGAGAGCGGCGTGGGGTTTCACGCGAAAAATTGCGAATTCAAAGGGGGTATATCCCCCTATCCATTAAAATACTAAATTCCAATAATCAAAGGCACAATAATCGCCGTTAAACCACTTGTTTTAGCTGTAGCAATAAATTAACCAACAAACTATAAAATCGCGAAATAACGCAATAAAAAGGAGGAATTTTAAGGTTATGACTGATAAAGAACGTATTGAAATAAGAAAATTAAGAGCTCAAGGTATTATGCCTACAGAAATATCAAAGATTACTGGTATTAAGCTTGAAACAATCAAATCTTATTTCAAAAGACATAAAAATATGATGCCTAAATCAATTAAATGTTTGAATTGTGGTAAGACACTTACTACCACTAAAGGAAAGAAAAATAAAAAGTTTTGTTGTGATAAATGCAGGAATCAATATTGGAATTCTCATTTAGATCAAGTTAACAAACAAGCATACTACAAATTAGTATGTGAACACTGTGGAAAGGAGTTTTTAAGTTATGGAAACAAGCATCGCAAATTCTGCTCAAGGGAATGTTACAAGAAATCTCTTAGAAAAATACAAATCTAATAATCTTATTGTTTATAACTTAAGTGTTTCAATTTTAGAAATGCTCCATGAAAATGGTGTTCTAACCGATAAAGATTATATGGATGCATCTTCTATTGTTGCAGCAAATCATGGCTTAAATAGCACCTCTATTTTCGTATCAAATTAACTTGATATATATCCCCTTTAGAGTGATATATATGTGTGACCTAAAGGAGATTTATCATGGATAATTTAAAAGAAAAATTACTTAAGTTATGTGAACAACATAAGACCAGCACTGAGGGGATTAATTACTTAATCAACTATTATATTAATTCCCTCGGTTGGACTGAGGAGGAAGCCATCAAATACACAATAAAGCTATTTGATAATGGCACTATTGATGAAATCAAAATTATAGGAGGAACCGATGGAAAGGATAATTAACCAAGTTATATTTATTAATCATAATGAAACTAAATTAATCAATGTTGCAGCATATGCTCGTGTATCAGTTGATAAAGAAACAATGCACCATTCATTAATGGCTCAAATTGATTATTATAAACAATTAATTGAAGATAATCCTAAATGGAAACTTGTAGATATTTATGTTGATGAAGGTATCACAGGCACAGCAGAATCTAGAGATTCATTTCAAAGAATGATTGATGATGCTATGTCTGGCAATATAGATTTAATTATTACCAAATCGATTACCAGATTTGCTAGAAACACAGTTACGCTCTTAGAAACTGTTAGAAAACTTAAAGAAAAAAATATTGATGTTTATTTTGAAGAACAAAACATTCACACCATATCTAAAGATGGTGAACTTCTTCTAACAATCCTTGCTTCATATGCTCAAGAAGAATCTAGATCAGTTTCTGAAAATATGAAATGGAGAGTAAAAAAGAATTTTGAAGAAGGCTTATCTTGGGGTACTCACCTATATGGCTACAAATATGAAAACAACCAATATGAGATTATTCCTGAAGAAGCTAAGGTTGTCAAAAAGATATTTGATTTATACCTAGAAGGCAATGGCGTTCAAGCAATTACTAAAATACTTGAAGCTGAAGGAATAAAAACCAGAAACAACATCTTCTTCTCTAAATCTACAATTAGAGGAATGTTATCAAACGAATATTATACTGGCGATAAGATACTTCAAAAGACTTACTGCAAAGATTTAATTTCTAAAAGAACACTTATTAATAATGGTGAACTTACTAAATATTATGTTGAAGATTCACACGAAGGTATTATTTCTAAAGAAGATTTTAATAAAGTTCAAGAAATGCTTAAATCTAAAATAGAAAGCATCAATTGGAAGGTTACAAAGCCTCAAATACTTCCTTTTAGTGGAATGCTGAAATGTGGATGTTGTGGCAAACACTATTCAAGGAAAACCACTCCATATAAACATATTTGGCTTTGTAGAACTAACAACGAGAAAGGAATTAAAGCCTGCAATTCTAAACAAGTTCCTGAAGAAATCTTATTTGAAGTCACAAATAAAATACTAGATACTACTTCTTTTGATGAAAAGTTATTTAAAAAGAAAATAGAAAAGATAATTGTTAAAAATGACAATGTTCTTACTTATGTTTTTAGAGATAGAACTTTAAAAGATATCAAATGGGAGAACAAATCTAGAAGTCTTTCTTGGACTCCAGAAAAAAAAGCATTAGCAAGACAAAAAACACTAGAACAACATAAACTAAGGAGGGCTAGCAATGGCAAAGGTAACAGTAATTAAACCAACAATTAATCCACATACTCATATAGCAATGAACATACCACATAAAAGACGTGTGGCTGCTTATGCCAGAGTATCAACAGACCAGGATGAGCAGTTCACTTCATATGAAGCTCAAATTGATTATTACACTAAATACATCAAAGCCAATGATGAATGGGAATTTGTGAATGTATATACCGATGAAGGCATTAGTGGTACATCTACTAAAAGACGTGATGGATTTAAACAAATGATTGAAGATGCCCTAAAAGGAAAAATCGATTTAATTGTAACTAAATCCATATCCCGTTTTGCAAGAAACACTGTTGATGCTTTAGTCAACATTAGAAAACTAAAAGAAAAAGGTGTCGAAGTCTTTTTTGAAAAGGAAAACATTTATACATTTGGTACTGGTGGTGAGCTACTTCTTACTATTATGTCTAGTATTGCTCAGGAGGAATCTAGGTCAATATCAGAAAATGTAACTTGGGGTAAAAGAAAAGCATTCCAGGATGGTAAAGTTGCCCTACCCTATAAATGCTTCTTAGGATATAAGAAAGGTGAAAATGGACTTCCTGAGATTGAACCTGAAGGTGCTAAAACAGTAAGAAGGATTTATAGAATGTTTATTGAAGGCAAAAGCCAATCAACAATTGCTAGTACATTAACCAAAGAAGGTGTACCTACTCCAAGTGGTAAAACTAAATGGCAATATAATGTTATTAATTCAATTTTAAGAAATGAGAAATATAAAGGTTCTGCCCTTCTTCAAAAGAAATACACTGTAGACTTCTTAACAAAGAAACTTAAAAAGAATAATGGTGAGGTCGCACAGTACTATGTTGAAGATTCTCATCCAGCAATAATTAATCCTGATGAATGGGAACTAGTACAAGCTGAACTTGAACTTAATAATCAAGTTAGAAGTCATGGTAATAATGTATTATGCGGTAGAGTCATATGCGCTGATTGTGGTTCTATATATGGACCTAAGGTATGGCATTCAAATGATATCTATAGGCATGTCGTATGGCAATGTAATAACAAATTTAACGGAACTAAATGCACCACTCCTACTCTTGATGAAGAAACAATTAAAAATGCCTATTTAAAAGCATTAAACATCCTTCTTAAAGATAAAGAGCTTCTTATTTCAAATCTTCTTCTAGTAAAAGAAAAACTACTAGACGTAAATCTATCAAAGCCTATGGAACAAGCCAAGAATGAAATGCTAGTAGTTAGTGGATTATGTGATCAACACATTTTCAACAAAGAAAAGAAACAAATGAAATATGAAGCTTACATGGAAGAATATGTAGATCTGGTTAAAAGATTTACTGAAGCTCAGGATAAATATAATAAGCTTATTGCTGAACAAGTTGACAGGAATAGACAATCAATTAAGCTTCAAGCATTCATCAATGAAATTAAAGCTACCGATACACTTAATTTAAAATTTAACGATAAACTCTTCAATTTAACAATCATCAACATAAAAGTATATAAAGATAGCCACCTCGAATTTAATTTCAAAGATGGCTCAGTAATAAATATTGAACTCTAGTTTTATAAGGCTAGAGTTTTTAATTTGCAAAAATCTGTCACGTTTGTCACGTGTCACGCGGGGGTATATGTGAAAATTGATATATTCTTCTATAAGTATTTCTATATATAGTTAGTAGTAGTTTAACGATTAATAATAATTTAACGATTTAATTTTATATATAAATGATATATATACTACTACTGCTATATTTATAGCTGAAATACCATATAAATCATTAATATTTGCAGTATTTATGCATATATAAAGAAAAATAGCCAATACTTTCGTATCAGCTATACTTAACTCTAATGGTGGAATAGGGGGGATTTGAACCCCCGTCCAAACACAATTTCACACAAACCTCTACATGCTTAGTTTATTTTTTTGTCTTGTCTAACTTACGAAAATAAACAAAGTAAGTTAAACCATCTTCTAAAGTTTCAAACATCAAGGCCGAAGAAAGCCTAAATGTTCTATCCTTAAATTCTTGAACCCTTTAGTTTAGCTTAAGGCTAACTATAACTAAAGAGCCTTGCTTTACGCAAAAGCAAGTTGTAAATTATTTTGTTTTGCGGTTAATTTAATACCTAGATCGTTTTTATATGCGATTACCATAACATGCTATTTATATGTCCTTATGCCTGTCGAATCCAGACTATCCCTTATTTAGGAGCAAATAAACCCCAAGCTATATATACCAATAAAAAGATTGATATAGCAGCACCAATATAAGCAAAAATGTTACCAACATTTCTAAATGGTTCAAGCTTAACCTTTGAAGGCTTTTTATAATTATACCACGCTAAGAAACTAAAAACAAAAATTGGTAATATCATAGACAAAATTCCAAAAATAAAAGTTAGAATTGGCGAATCAATTAAACCTGATTTTTCTTCATCAGGAACAACAGGATCTTCTTTTAATAACTTACGATATGCTTCTTCTACTTTTTGTTCCTTAAAACTGTACCCACAATTACTGCACACTTCATTTTTATCATCATTTTCTTTACCACACCTAATACACTTAATCATTTTATCTCCTCAATGCTTTCTCTAAATCTCTTTTTACATCTTTTTCTTGAATATCTTTTCTCTTATCATAAAGTTTTTTACCTCTGCCTAAAGCAATTAAAAGCTTAGCTCTTCCCCTAATGATATACATCTTTAAGGGAACTATTGTATAACCTTTAGCCTTCACTTTATTTAAAAGTTTTAAGATTTCACTTTTATGAGCTAAAAGCTTCCTTGTTCTTTTCTCATCATGATTATAAATATTACCTTTTTCATATTTTGCTATATGCATAGAATCAATAAATAATTCTCCCTTTTCAATATAGCAATATGCTTCTTTTAAAGATACTTTACTTTCTCTTACAGATTTAATTTCCGTTCCTGTTAATACTATGCCTACTTCAATTTCGTCTGACAATTCATAATCATGATATGCTTTTTTATTTGTAGCTATTAGTATTTCTTTTTTCATAATTATCCCTACTTTACAATTTCAAAATCTATCTTTCCTTTTTCCTTATTAGCACTTAAAACTATTACCTTTACTTTGTCACCAATTTTATAAGTTTTGTTATAACTTACTAATAGTTTTCTTTGTTCTTCAAATCTAAAACCAGGTAGATTATTAATATGAACTAAACCCTCAATTCCCTCTAAAACAGAGACAAACATTCCAAATGACAAAATAGACGTGATTTTTCCCTCTAGCACCTTCCCAATATATTTTTCCATATATTCGGCTAGCTTTAAATCTAAAACTGCATATTCTAAACTATCAGCGTTCCTTTCTGTAGTTGAGGAATGAAGAGCAATTTCTTTTAATTTCTTTGTATATTCACTACTTGTTTTATAGTTACTATCAAACAAATATCTTCTAACTAGTCTATGAACGATTAAATCAGGATATCTTCTAATTGGAGCCGTAAAGTGTGTATAGCATTTACTTGCTAACCCAAAGTGGCCGATATTATAATTATCATAAACAGCTTTACTCATTAATCTTAATACTTGCTTATTAAGATAATTATCTTCTTCTGAAAAAGAATTAACTAATGTTTGAATATCTTTAGATTTAATATTCTTAGCATAAAACTTATACTTTGTATTTCTTAAAATATTAGTAAATTCCTTAATTTTCTTAGCTTCAGGTTTATCGTGAACTCTATAAATAAAAGGTAAATTCATATTAGTAATGTATGTAGCGATAGCCTCATTAGTTTCAATCATAAAAGATTCAATTAGTCTTTCACCTCTACCTCTTTCAATCTTTTCAACTTTATAAGGTTTACACTTCTCATCTACAAAAACTTTTAATTCAGGTATATCAAAATCTACAGACCCTCTTTGTTCTCTTTTTTCTTCTAAAATTAAAGCAAGTTCATTCATTAGATATAAATCATTGATTAACGCATTATCAGTCTTAATTTGATTATCCAAAATTTCATTTACTGCCTTATATGTCCATCTCTTACTTGATTTGATTTTTACTTTTTCAATAACAGTATCTAATATCCTACCTTTATTATCTATTTCAATAAAACAAACAATAACTAATCTTTCTTCGCCTTCTTGAAGACTGCATAATTCATTGCTTAATTTAAAAGGTAGCATTGGTAATACTCTATCTACGATATAAACACTAGTTCCTCTTTTATATGCTTCTTTATCAATAACAGATCCTTCTTCAACAAAATACCCTACATCTGCAATATAAACTCCAAGTAGGAAGTTTCCATTATCCAACTTTTCAATACTAATTGCATCATCAAAGTCTTTAGCATCATCACCATCAATCGTAACAATTCTTTTTTCAATTAGTTTTCTTTTTGAAAGTTCTTGCCTAGCATTTACTTCTAAGCTTTCAGCTACTTTATTTACATATTCAGGATAAGTATTACTAAAACCATACTTGGCAATTAAACTTAAAATCTCAATATCAAAATCATTGTGTTTTCCAATTCTTTCAAAAAACTCTCCAACTAAATAATCATCATGATATTCTACAATCTTAATTTTAATTACATCGCCTACAACCAATCTTGCATCTTGTTTTAATAAAACTAAATTGTGATAATCTTCAGTATCTAAAAGATAAGTTCTTTTATCCTTAACAACTTCCCCTACTAAGTACTCAATATTTCTTTTGATAACTTCAATAACTTCAGCTTTCTCAAAAAAAGGATCAGCTTTAAATAACACTAAATCTCCATCCATTGCGCTATTTAAGTCATCTCGGCCTACAAACAAATCTTCTATTTCCTCTTTATAGGTGATAAAACCTAAACCGTTTTTTGTAAGTGAGATAGTACCTAAATAACGATTAGCTTGGTCTTTATTTAAAATTTTGTTTTTCTTACTAATAAAGACTTCATATTTACTTATTAAATCATCAACTGCAAGCATCGTTTCTTTAAAATCTAAATTAAGAACATTTGCTAACTCTTCGACACTTAGTGGTTGATATTTTTTATTGTTAATTAATTTTAATATTCTTTCTTCCATTATCTCTCCTTACAAAAAATAAAGGTCTTATACCAAGACCTTAAATTTAGTTACCTATCTTTTAACAAAAAAAGCTGCTAAGATTGCTAAAATAAAGAAAGCAACTGATAATACTGATGTAATTACGTTAATCCAAACATCTATTCCTCTTTCTTTCTTATTCGCAAACAATTCTGACTTCTTACCTGTAAATGCTTGCGAAGCATCTTCATTTGATTTTTGTAAAATAATAATAACTATTAATAAGATCGATACGATCAAAAATAAAATATCTACAACTTGTGCGTTCATAATATCCTCCACAACTTATATTGTATTATAGCATATTTACTATTAAAAAGCAATAAAAATAAAAAGGGATTAAATCCCTTTTTATTCTAAAGCATGACCAACTGCATCTTCAATACTATTGATTAAAATAATTGATAAGTCCTTTTGAATTAACTCTGGAATATCTGTAATATCTCTTTCGTTTTCTTTTGGAATTAAAATCGTCTTTAATCCTGATCTTGCAGCTGCAATTGACTTTTCTTTTAAACCACCAATAGGTAATACGTTACCTCTTAAAGTAACTTCACCAGTCATACCCACATCGTGTTTTACTTTCTTATTTGAAAATAATGATACTAAAGCTGTAGCAATCGTAACCCCTGCTGATGGTCCATCTTTTGGAACTGCACCTTCAGGAACGTGGATATGAATGTCAATATCTTTAAAGATCTTTGGATCGATATTAAACTTAGCTGCATTAGCCTTTACATAACTTAAAGCAGCTTGAGCTGACTCTTTCATTACATCTCCAAGTTGTCCTGTTAATTGTAAGTTGCCTTGTCCTTTGAAGTATGTAGCTTCAACCGATAAAGTATCTCCACCATAATGAGTATAAGCAAGTCCAGTTACAACACCTACTTGGTCTTGTAAATCTACTTGGTTATATAAGAAGATTGGTTTCCCTAAATAAGTCTCAATATCTTCTTTCTTAACTTTAATATCTTTAGCCTTTTCTAAAAGCATTTTCTTAATAACTTTTCTAATTAGAGAAGAAATCATTCTTTCTAACTCTCTAACTCCTGCTTCTCTTGTATACTTTCTAATTATCTCCCATAAAGCATCATCTTCAAGTATAAAATCTTTATCTAAACCATTTAGTTCTAATTGTTTTGGAATTAAATGACGCTTAGCAATTTCAAATTTTTCATATTCCGTATAAGAAGAAAGCTCAACAATCTCTAATCTATCCCTTAAAGCATAAGGGATATCTTCTAAATAGTTAGCAGTTAAAATAAAGAATACATGTGATAAGTCATATGGTTCTTCTAAATAGTTATCAGAGAAATACTTGTTTTGTTCTGGGTCTAAAACCTCTAACATTGCACTTGCAGGATCTCCCCTATAATCACTTGATAATTTATCAATCTCATCAAGTAAGAATACAGGATTAATAACTCCTGCTTTTTTCATACCTTGTAAGATTCTACCAGGTAAGGCCCCAACATATGTTCTTCTATGACCAATTATCTCAGCTACATCTCTAATACCACCTAATGATTGCTTTACAAACTTTTTGTTTAATGCTTTCGCAATCGAAGATGCAAGTGATGTTTTACCAACACCCGGAGGGCCTACTAAACAAAGAATTGATAGTGGGTTTTTCTTTGTTTGAATATGAACGGCAATATACTCTAAAATTCTTTCTTTAACTTTTTCTAAACCATAATGGTCTTTATCTAGTTGTTCTTGAGCTTTATTAATATCTGAAACTTCCTCTGTTTTTTTATACCAAGGAAGATCAACTAAGAAATCAAGATAAGTTTTACTTACTGTAGATTCAGGACTAGATGGGTTAATCGTACTATAACGCTTAAGTTCTTCTAGCGCTTTTTCTTCAGTTGCTTGAGGCATCTTAGCTGCAAGAATCTTTTCCCTTAAGTTCTCTACATCTTGCTCTCTAATAGCTTTATCACCTAATTCATCTTGAATAGCACGCATTTTTTCTCTTAAGTAAAACTCTTTTTGGCTTTCACTAATCGACTTTTGAATCTTTGAATTAATTTCTTGTTCTAATTGATTAATGTATTTAATACCTTGAATATCATCTAAGATAAAATAAAATCTCTTTTGAATGTCAGCAGTTTCTAAATACTTATGTTTCTTTTCGTTATCTACTTTTAAGTTATACGCAAGAACGTTAATAAACTCATCTACTGAAATATCTGATTTTACAATCCTTGTAATTTCATGAGCATTACTAAACATTTCTCCAGCTTTAAGTGGATCCCCTACTTCAGCTACTAATAATTTTTTATAAATAGCTTCTTCTTCTAGAGAAATAACATTAGCTGGTTTAGTCTTGAATGTTGTTTCAAACGTTTCTAAATTAAACTCTTCAACACTAACCCTAACAATAAGTTCAAACTTAACTTTACGATAACTAGACTTATCTTGAACATAAACTGCACGTGCTAAAATACCAGTACCATAACAATCACTTGCATTTTTAATTTCTTTAGCTTCTTGATCTTTTTGCACTAATAAAATTAAATATTTGTCTTTGCTTTCCGCCTTTCTCAAAGACTCTAGTGATTTGCTTTTCGCTATATCGATAAATACTTCATTATCAGGAATAAGCGCTAAGCTGTTAGTTACAATTGTTGGTAAAGTACCAGTAGCATTTACATCTCTTTTATACATTTCTTTCACCTCACTTTTTGATTAGATTTTAAAAGGGCTAAAGCCCTTATTTATTTAATAATTGCTTTTTCAAAAACTAGTGCTTTAGCTTTATCAATAGCTAAGTATGACTCTAGTTCTTGTAAGTCAATCTTTGATTTAAACTCTTCTACCTCCATTTGGTAATGTTCTGCTAGCTTTTTGATTTCCGCTTCTAATTCTTTCTTTGTTAGTTTAATTTTTTCTTTTGAAACAATAGCATCTAAAACTACTTCCTCAGTAACTGATGCTTTAGCTGGTTCAGTTAGAACCTCTTTATATTGTTCTAAATCTAAACCTTGGAAAGATAAGAATTGCTCTAAAGATAAACCATATTGTTTTGCTTGAGACTCAACTTGTCTAACCATTTGACTCTTTCTCATATCAATTAAACTTTCAGGAATATCAACTTTCGCATTATCGCAAATAGTTTGGATAATCGCTTTTTCACGAGCTCGTTTAGCTTCAGCTTCCTTTCCTTTTAGTAGTTCTGCCTCTACATGTTTTTCATATTCTTCTTTAGTTTTTACACCATCAAGCTCAAGTTCTAAAACAAACTCATCGTTAAGTTCAGGAATTTGTTTTTCTTTAATTTCATGAACTTTTACTTTAAAGATAGCATCTTTTCCTTTTAAATTTTCTGAATGATATTCGTCTGGAAACTTAACATTTAGCTCTCTTTCTTCTCCTTCTTTCATTCCTAACATTTGTTCTTCAAATCCAGGAATAAATTGACCAGAGCCAATTTCTAAAGCATAATTTTCAGCTTTACCGCCTTCAAATGCTACTCCATCTACAAATCCTTCAAAATCAAAAACAACAGTATTTCCTAATTCAATACAACCATCTTCTTTTAAAACTAAAACGGCTTTTCTTTCTCTTTCTTGTCTTAAAACTCTTTCTAGTTCTTCTTTAGATATTTCTTGCTTTTCCTCTTTATATTCAATTCCAAAGTACTCTCCTAATTCTACCTCAGGATATACATCTACAACAGCTGTATAAGTGAATCCACCATCTTTTTTAACTTGATTAGGATCAAAGTCAACTTTTGGATAATTTACAGCTCTAACTTTCTTTTCTTGAATTGCCTCAAAATAAGTTCCATTAATACTTAAATTAACTGCCTCTTCTAAAACTAAAGCATCTGAGCCTACTCTATTTAAATAAATATTGCGTGGAACTTTTCCTTTTCTAAATCCTTCCACTTGGTAGTCTGCTAATACTTTATCAAAAGCTTCATCATAATATTTACCAAATTCTTCTTTGTTTAAAGTAACTTTTACCTCTGCTTGACTACCCTCTAATTTTTTAACTGCTATTTTCATATATATACTCCTTCTCCAATATTATTAATATTATACTCTAAAATGTCTCATTTTGCAAGTAATAAGTCTCTATTCTACAGACATTAATAAATGATAAATTTTATTCAAAACTTCATCTTCATAACCAATTTCAAATAAAATATTTAATAAATCAATAACTCTATAATTTAAATAGTCATCATCTATCTCTTGTTCTTTTTTTTCTTTAATTACTCCTAAACTAAAGTTTGTAAGAACTAATGCTAATTGTTGTTTCTCATCAATAATATTTAAATAGTTAGTATAATTAGCTCCACCATCTTCAATTTCCTTTTTAAAGTTAGTTTTTGATAGGTAGTAATACAAAATCACAAATTCATTTGTCTTAAAAGAAGCACTAATTAAAACAATTAAATAATCCAAATCCAAATCATTTTTAATAATTGCTTCTTCTTTGATTTTTTGATATTCTTTTTCTTTTAGCAATTCATAATATTTATTCATACCCACCTCTTTTTATATTATATCATAAAACCTTAAATTTATCTTTTAAAAAAGAATCTCTTAATAAAGAGATTCTTTTTTATTCTATTTTACTTTATAAACTAAAACCTTAGATTCTAAACCTTTTTCAACTCTAATAGCAAGATACCCTTCACCGCCAAAACCAATATCCCTAGAAATAACTTGAATTGTAGTATCTTCAAATTTTCCTAACGATTTACCTTGAATATTAAATAGTTCAAAGGTTTTTTCATCATCAGTATACAACTTATAACATGATCCTCCATAAGTACGATAGTCAGTGTATTCCATCTCAACTAAGCCATATAAAGATGCCATAATAATTTTACCATCATCTTTTCTATAAAGTGCATATTGTTTGGCACCAACTAATTTTGTTAGGTCTTCATACAACACTTTATTGTCTAAAATATTATATAAACTACATTTAGAAGTAGTCTTATCTTCAAATTCAATCAACCCATTTAGCAATGGATCGAACCAATAATCATCAGCATCATAATGTTTTTCACCTTTAACTTTATTATTACCATCTAAAGCATAAATTGTCGTCTCGTCATTATAAATGAAAAGATTCTCCCCAACAATCTCTAAATTAGTAACATCTATATTACCATATTTAAACTCTAATCTTTTTTCTGACTTTATCTCGTTATCAAAGAAAACATATTCTTCGCCTGTAAAATCTTTTAAAATAGAATCAATTCGCCAAAGGTGAACTAAGTTATCAGCTTTATAAAAACCACCATTATTTACATCTTCAACAACAAAATCTAAATCAATACTTTTTAAAGTAGCTGACTTAACAATAAATATTTCTGATTTCATTACAAAGCGAACACCGTCATCTACAAAATGGAATGTTGGGAAATCGTTGGCAACTTGTTTGAATCTTTGGATTAGAATATTTCCGTTTTTTAAAACATACCAACCATCAATTCGATCACCCCAAGCCCAATCATCAATTTCATAACCAATTTCATAACCATCATTAAAGCTAATTACATGATAAGTACGATCATCTTTAAAAATTTTTATCTTAGTATCATCAATTTTGATATAACCATAGTCTCCATTTATCTCATCATAATTAGGAGCCTCATCACCTTCTTCTACAATCTCTTCTTTTTTATATTTATAATCAGTAAAAACATATTTATCACTTTTATCGTTTCCTTGTTCATCTTTATAATCATAATAAATAGTAGAGGCAAAGAAAAATACTGTTACATCATCTCCTTTTTCAAGAGAAAATAAATAATTTCCTGTTTTACCATTATGAATATAATGAAATTGTTCAGTACTCATAACAATATATTGATCTCTTACTCGATATTCAATTTCACCAGCAGGCATACGATCAAAAACAATAAATTTTTTAGTTTCTAGATTGTAAAATGTTTTGTTTTTAAAACCAATAATTGTTTTACTAGATAAATTATTATCTAGTTCTTCATTTGTTTCAATTGTAAGTGGTTTGGAGTACTCTTTTTTTTCAGAAATAAAATCAACAAACTGTGGCTCAACAATATCTTTAATGTTAAGCGTACTACTACCACACCCAGTTAAAAGTAAACTTACAAAAACTAATAATAGTAAACTAACTCTTTTTTTCATTTTCTTCTCCTTCTATGGAAGGTTAGGTATTTCCCCTGGAAATGTAGGGAAACTTACTCCTCCCATTTTATATTCTGTAATAGTTATCATTGCTCCATATAACTTGAGTTTTAAAGTGTGTTGTAAACCAGAAATAACACAAATATGATATTGGCATTCATTATCTGGTGTTGTATAAATAGTACATTCGTATTTCTTATCACTTATATAAAGGTCTTCTTTATCACCTTTATTTACAACATATCCTAAATTATCTGGTTTTTCTGGATAATTAATTATGAATCTTAAATCTAAATTCGAATCATAAAGGACTTCATCTTCTGAAAGATTTGTTACCTTTTCACTCCATTTTGTATCACCAGAAGTTGCACCATAACGTGTCCATGTTTCAGTCTCTGCATAGTATTTGTAATAATCAATTGTTATTTGTGTTCCATAGCCTTCAATATATATTTTGTAAACAGTCATAAAATCATTACCAACACGATAAAGTTCACCAACAGTATTTTCATACTCACTTACAGTATTAATAGTCATTTTAAAATTAGAGCTTAATAAATCTAACACGCTCGCATTTGGATCTGGATCTGTGTTTGGATCTGGATCTGTGTTTGGATCCGGATCTGTGTTTGGATCTGGATCTGTGTTTGGATCCGGGTCTGTGTTTGGATCTTGGTCTGGGTCGGAATCTGGTTTAGATGGAGTTGTTCCTTTCTTATAACCACATATAGAGCACACATTGCTACCTTCTTCATAAACATGTTTGCCTTTATCAAATACTTCCTTACAACCAGCAATAGTACAACCATGCCAATGTTCTTCACTTGATACTATCCAATCTTCACCTACAATATGAGTGTCATGAGCAACAGCCCCTTTATCTTTACAAGCCATTAAAGTGAATGTAAAACTAAAAACAACTAATAATAAAATTATTTTACTAATTTTTCTAAATATTATAATTACTCCTATCTATTCTTATTATATAATATCCACCTCTAAAAAGCAATATCTTAATAATAACGATCTAATTTACTTTTAAACTATTTTAGCTTAAAGATAAGATATTGAAAAAAGCAGAACAATATAGTATAATATAATTATTAAGGAGCAAAAAGATGAGAAAAACTATTACACTATTTATATTAATATTATTATTGCCGCTTTTAACATCTTGTAAGGAAAAGATTAATTCTTTAGAAGATTTCTTCACATTACTTGAAAAAGAAAACTATCAACTGGTAACTTCTTTTATTCGTCAAGATGAAAGCAAAATAACTTATGCTGTTGAACTTGATGTTGATAAGGCTAAAATTGCTTATGATGTTTATGATAGTGAAGGCTTAAAAACTTTTAGCCAAATTACTTATGTTGCGAAAGAAAATAGAAGTATTTTCAGCTATACATATGATGAAGTAAAACAAACGTGGACTAAACAAATTTCTAATGAAGATCGTCTTCCTGGAACATTACCTAAAGAATGGACTAATATAAATAATTATTCACAATATATTAAAGAAAATCAATATATGCTGAAAGCAACATTTACCAACCCAGAAAAATATACTTACTTCTATCTAACAATTGAAAATAATAATGTAACAGGTCAAGGTAAAACTACCTTAGATGATGGTAGTGGTGCTGTTACTGCCATTTGGAAATTTTCTAATTATGGTAAAGTTGTTGTAAATCTACCAGATGCTGCAAAAAAAAGCTAGTCAATAAAACTAGCTTTTTATTTTGATTAATAAAAAATGCTACTTATTAATAGTAGCATTAAATAAACAAATGGCGTCCTGGAAGAGATTCGAACTCCCGACCGACGGCTTAGAAGGCCGTTGCTCTATCCTGCTGAGCTACCAGGACATATACTATATTATACTCTATTTCAAACAATTTGTAAAGAGAAAATTATACAACCCTAAGCAAAACCCTGTCTCTCTAAACAGGGTTTTCTTATTAGTTTATATACTTATAAATTATATATTCGCTTGTACCCATAACATTATGTTTTAAAACTTCAAGATTTTCTTGAGTTAAAACTGGATAAGTACCTTTATAGTAATGTGAAACAATAATTGCCTCATCATTAAGATTACCACTTTTAATTAATTCTTCAATAATTAAATTTGCAACTTCTAACTTATATGGCGGATCTACAAAAACTAAATCAAACTTAAACTCATTTTCTTTTATAACTTGTAATAACTTTTGATAGCTCATTTTATAAATAGTTACATTATTCTCTTCTTTTAAAGCTTGGACATTTTCCAAAATGACTTTATAAGCTTCATAGTTAATTTCACTAATAGACGAGTGCTTAGCACCTCTAGAAATAGCCTCTAACGATAAAGCACCAGAACCTCCAAATAAGTCTAAAACATTTGCACCCTCAATATAAGAATCAATTGTATTAAAAACCGATTCTTTCATACGATCCATCATTGGTCTTGTATTAGGACCTTTTAAAGTCTTAAGTACTCTTGACTTATGTTTACCTGTAATTATACGCATTTAGATAAAATACTTATCCTCATCATCTTCTTCAATAATTCTTTCAATATAGTAGAAATCATGTCCTTTGTCATATTTAATCTCATATTTACGAGATCTAGCAGTAAAGATAGGGAAATGGTCTCCTTTTTCTTCTTCAGTTAAGTGGTGTAAAATGACAGCATTATCAGCTGTAGATTTACCTCCTAAACTTAATGGCTTCACAAATGATATCATCCAACCAACTTGATTTTTTTCTAGATAGTCTTCTCGTTTGATTTTTCTTCCTGTAAAGTCGTAACTGTATTCTTTATCCCCCATTTCACGTACCCACAATTCTAAAGCTTCTTTCTTACTATAAGACATAACATATCTCCTTTTCTACATTATACTATATTTCTTATTATTTTTCAATTTTTAGGTGTGTATATTTGAATATACTTATGCAAGTTCTTAATTGTTATTGTTCCTTTAATGCCTTCTTCTCCATCAATACACCAAGTAATATTATCACTTGCTTCTAAAGTTAATTCATTAGCCCTTAAACTAATAACGTTTCTTTTCTTCAACTTTCTTTGAAAAATTCCTGATAAGAAACCACTAAAGATATTAACTAATCCTTTATTCTTTCCTTTTCCTTTTTTGAAAATTAAAATATCAAAATAACCATCATTACGGTGTCCTTTATAATTAAATTTAATCCCACCTACTGATTTAGAATTTAAAACTAAAACTAAAGGAGCATTATATTCACCTTCATGGCCTTCTAGTTTCAACTTAAAATCAACTATTTCAGGATTAAAAAGGTCTTTTAAACCATCAAGCAGATAAGCAAGCTTGCCTAAACTTTTCTTAGTTTCCCTCTTAGTTCTATAAGAAACAGAAGAAAAAGTGCCAGATGCAACTACATACATGAAATAATGGTCATCATTAATCAAACCTACATCATGTTCTGTAACATTACCGTTTAAAATAATTTTCAAAGCTTTTTTATAGTTTTTTGAAAGATTAAGGTTTTTACCAATATCGTTAGCAGTCCCAGATGGTAAATATCCTAAAACAGGTTTTTTCTCTAACTTGCTGATACCTGTAATAATATCATTAAAAGTCCCATCTCCACCAGAAAAAATCAAAGCATCATAATTACTAGTCATACTAGCTTTTTTAATCAAATCTTCCTTTGATTTAGATTCATAAATATCAACTAAACTATATTTACTCTCAAGCTTTTTTTTGATATAAGATATATTTCTTCTAATTCTCCCAGACCCACTTTCTGGGTTATAAATAAAGATTGCTTTCATATCTTCCCTCTATTTAGTATTATACTATATTTAATCTTTTTATTCAAGATAACAAAAAAAGCAAAGATTTAACTCTCTGCTTTTTTAGATGATTTATCAATAGTTTCTTCGATAAATTGATTTTTGTATAACTCATAATATTCTCCTTCTAATTGAAGTAACTCATTATGTGTACCTTGTTCTTTAATTTTACCTTGATCAATAACTAAGATTTTATCTACATTAGTAATAGTCGATAAACGATGAGCTACAATAAAAGTAGTTCTTCCTTTCATTACTACATCAATGGCTTTTAAAATTGCTTCTTCTGTTTTTGTATCAATTGAAGATGTCGCTTCATCTAAAACTAAAATCTTTGGATTTACAAGCAAAGCTCTTGCAAAACTAATTAACTGTCTTTCCCCAAGACTAAGCATACTTCCTTCTTCCCCTACAAAAGTATCATATCCTTCTTCTAGTTTCATAATAAAATCATGAGCACCAATTAATTTTGCAACTTCTTCAACTTCTTCTTTTGTAGCCTCTGGCCTACCATATCTAATATTATCTAATATACTTAAGTTAAATAAGTGAGGCGTTTGTAAAACATAACCTAAAGACGAATGTAAGCCACCTATTGAATAATCTTTATAATTAATTCCATCAATTAAAATCTCACCGCTTGTTGGTTCATAAAACCTACAAAGCAAGTTTACAATCGTTGTCTTACCAGAACCAGTAGCACCTACTAAGGCAACACTAGTACCTTGTTTAACTTTTAAATCAAAATTCTTTAAAATATATTCATCTTTTAAATAAGCAAAGCTTACATCTTTAAACTCAACATTACCCTTAATTTCTAAATAGTTTTCTTTCTTTGGATGTAAAATCGTTCCAAATTTTTCTTTAATCTCTTCACTATCATGAATTTCTGGTTCTAGTTCTAATAAGCCTACAATTCTCTCGGCGCTAGCTTGAGCTTGTTGAAGTTCTGCTAAGATTCTTGCTACTTGCATAATTGGATCAAAGAACATCCTCGCATAATTGATTGCTAAATACAACCCCGAAACAGTAACTAAACCTTGAATTGTTAAGTTGCCACCTATATACATAATTGCAACTACTGAAACATAACTTGCAACTAACAAAATTGGAAAAAACATTGAAGAAAAATAGTTTGCCCTAATTGATTCTTTCTTTAGCTTTCCGGCTAAATTATCAAATGATTCTTTATTATACTCTTCTAACACTAAACTCTTAGTTGTTTGACTTCCTAGCATCGCTTCATTATAAGAAGATGTTACCATCGAGTTAGTCTTCCTAACCTTACGATATGAATCTAAGATTTTAGTTCTAAAAAATAAACTAATAACTGTTAAAGCTGGAATTAAAAAGAGAATAATTAAAGCCAAACGATATTCTAAAATAAATACTACAACAAGCGAAAATAGCATATTTAATGATCCCCAAACAATATCAAATAATCCCCAAGAAATAATTCTTGAAAGTCTTGTTGAATCACTTGTCATCCTTGACATAATCCAACCAGCTTCAGTCTTATCATAATAACTAAATGATAACTCTTGAAGTTTATTAAATGTTTCTTTTCTAATATCATAGGCTAATTGCCTATCTACTCTAACCGCATATAAAATATGTCTATTAACGATAATCATACAAGCAATTGCAAATAAGATATAATAAACAATATAGTATTTAGTTTGATCAAAATTACCTTCTCTAAAGAAAGTTTCAATTGCCCCAGCATTAATCAAAGGAAAAATAACATCAAGAAGTGCTAATAAAACCCCAAACACAAGCATTAAAATAATGTTCTTAGGTTTTTTGATCATCATCTTAATAATCTTTTTCCATACTGAAAATTTAAACTTTGTTTGTTCCCCTCTTTCATCAATATCGATATTCTTTGTTCTTTTCTTAGAATAAACGATATAAAATAAAATTAAGATAATATTTAAAACAAGCATACTTAATAAAATAATTACTAAAGGACTCATGCTACTGCCTCCTCTACATATTTATTAAATGTTTCTTCTAAATCACCTTGAATATCCCATAAAGACTTATATAAAGGGTCTTTTTCAACTAACTCTTCATGAGTTCCTATATTAGTTACTATTCCACCATCTAAAACAATAATCTTATCTGCTTGCTTTGCCGTTGTAATTCTATGAGTAATAATAATTGATGTTAACTCTTGATTAGCTTCTTTTAATGCTTGTCTAATCTTATAGTCTGTTTTTGTATCAACAGCTGATAAAGAGTCATCAAAAATCAAAACAGGTCTTTCTAATAATAACATTCTTGCAATTGAAATCCTTTGTTTTTGACCACCAGATAATGTAACTCCTTTTTCTCCAACTAGAGTATAATAACCTTTATCAAAACTTGCAATATCACCATGAATTGCCGCTACATTAGCTGCACTAACAACTTTAGTTTCTGGATTACGATTACCAATATTAATATTTTCATATACAGTTCCTGTATATAAAAACGGATCTTGTAAAATTAAACCTATATTACTTCTTAACCAATGTTTTTCAATATCTTTAATATTAACTCCATCAATAAAAATTTCACCTTCATTAGCTTCTAAGAAACGAACTAACATGTTTGCAATAGTACTTTTACCTGATCCGGTCTTACCTACAATTGCAACTGTCTCTCCTGGATTAATCTTAAAACTAACATCTTTAAATAATTGTTCTTTACTATCAGGAAAAGTATAAGAAACATTTTTAAACTCAATTTTACCTTTAATTTTAGGCTTTAAATTTCCATTAACTTCATATTCACTTTCTTCTTGAACAATCTCTTCAATTCTGTTTGCAGAAACAATTGTTTTACCAAACTCACTAATTACTCTACCCAAACCCCTAATAGGGAAAATCAAAGGTCCTATATACATCAAAGCAGTAATAATATCTGATGTAGACAATTGATTAGCTTTTGCTAAAAAGATAGCTACAATCATCGTTACCCCATATTGAAGCATGGCTAGAAAATCAGTAGCTCCCCAATATAAAGCACTACTTTGTCCTAACTTATATGAAGTATCGCGAAATGCTCTATTTTTTCGATCAAATTCTTCAATCTCATTAATCTCTTGATTAAAAGCCTTAACAACTCTAACTCCATTAATATTCTCTTGAATCTTAGTTGTCATCTCAGCTTCTCTTTCCTCAATATTAGTAAAAATTTTCTTTACATGTTTAAAGAAAATAATAGAGATTACTAGCATAATTGGCGCAATTACTAAAGTGACTAACATTAATTCAACACTAATTTGTGATAATTGCCATGCTGAAAAAACAAGCAAAGCTGAAATCCTAATTAACTCGGTTACTTGACTACTCACAAAAGAACTTACAGTATCTACATCTGAAGTACAGCGTTGTATTAAATCCCCAGTTTGCATATTCTTTTGTTTCAAATAAGAAAAGTTTTGAATTTTAAAATACATTTTACTTCTAATATCAAAGGCAATACTTTCTGCCAATCTCCCTCTAAAATAACCATTAAAAAATAAAATGATTCCTCTTAAAGCTTGATATATAATCAATGCTATTCCAACAACCAAAATAGCTTGTAAACCATTAAACTTATCAAAATAATCTATTAAAAACCTAGGCAGATTAATTTTACTATCTCCACCCTCATGTCCTAAAACTACATTAAAAATGTATTTAGTAAACATCGGCACAAATGAAAAAGTAAACGGCGCTATAACCGCAAAAATTAAGCTAAATATTAAAGTAGAAATATGTTTTTTAGTCCATTTAAATAGTTTACTCATATAACCCTCCTAATTAAATAGCTATTATTTATTATAGCACTATTTACTTAATAAAGCAAATCAAAATTTAATATACTTTTAATATTTTAATGGTATAATAAACATATAAATCTAAAGGAGGTAGTTATGACAAATAAAAAAGAAGTTGTAATTATTACTGGTATCTCTTCTGGCTTTGGCCTTGCAACTGCGAGAATCTTTAGAAACAAAGGTTATAAAGTTTATGGCTTTGCCCGTAAACCCTTTAATGAAGAAGGTTTAATCTCAACTAGCTTAGATATTACTAACTATGAAGCAGTGAATAATTATATAAAAGAAATATATGAAAAAGAAAAAAGAATCGACTACTTAATTAACTCTGCTGGTTTTGGTATTTCAGGTTCTATTGAAAATACTGATTTAGACTTAATCAAAAAACAATTTGAAGTAAACTATTTTGGTACAGTCAATATTACTAAAGCAGTTATTCCTTATATGAGAGAAAATGGTTTTGGTAGAATTGCCATAATTAGCTCAGTAGCTGCTGTTTTTCCTATTCCTTTTCAAGCATTTTATTCTTCCCATAAAGCAGCATTAAACTTATTTGGTGAGGCATTAAATATCGAAGTTAAACCTTTTGGTATTAAAGTAACCAATTTTATTCCTGGAGATGCTAAAACAAACTTTGATCAAAATAGAATAACTACTAACGTTAATGAACAAGCTTATGGTAAGAGAATTGAAAAATCCCTTACTAAAATGCGTGAAGATGAACTAAAAGGAATGAGCAAAGAATATGTTGCTAAAATCATCTATAAAAATATAACCAAGAAAAGACCACCATTAAGAAAAACAATAGGAAAATCTTATAAAATATTAGTTTTCTTAGAAAGAATCTTTCCAAGAAAATTCATAAATTTTGTCCTAGATAAAATGTATGGATTTAGTAAAAGTAAATAACAAAAAAAGCACTTTAATTTAATTAAAGTGCTTTTTATATAAATACTTCTCGTATTTATCTTAGAAAGGAGAATTGTATCCTATATTTAAGATACAAACAAATTAAAAACATTTATTTTACTAAATGAAAAATTTGGTGACCCGTAGGGGATTCGAACCCCTGAATGCAAGCGTGAAAGGCTTGTGAGTTAACCGCTTCTCCAACGGGCCTCAAAGTGGCGCCCCTGATAGGACTTGAACCTATGACTTCATGATTAACAGTCATGCGCTCTAACCAACTGAGCTACAG
>Ga0255344_1000945_pt1 | contig 42074 bp, 30 predicted proteins | sample wastewater_treat_5_FD_192414 | JGI IMG/M metagenome (GOLD analysis project Ga0255344, IMG submission 192414) | Wastewater microbial communities from Lulu Island WWTP, Vancouver, Canada - plant18 | ecosystem: Engineered > WWTP > Wastewater > Unclassified | place: Canada: Vancouver, British...
AATACTTTACCCAAGCTCTTCGATGATTCGTTTTTAAGAAGCATCAAAAGGCTTATTGTCTTCATTATATTTTTCTTCTTGACTTTTGAATAATTGTGAGCATCATCAGGTATGTTTGGGTTAGCGAACTCAACTAAAAGTCGTTCTTTAATTGCCTTTTCTTTGTTGTTATCAATTAATTCACCAAGAAATTTCTCTAAAAGACTTGTCCCTGAGTGTTCTCTGTGAATTTCCAATGCTTTAAGAAGTGTATATTCAAACTTTTTGAAAGGAATTTTTTCTGTAGGAATTCTTCTTAACGAGAAAATGTCGTATTTAATTGAATGTGGTCGATAAAGACCTTCTGGTAACGAAACTGTTTTTGTTTTTGTTTCATTAACCTGTAAATTATATTCATTCAAAGCATCAATAATTATTCTGATAATTATATCGCTTTCTTCTTGTGAATTACATAATATACGGTAATCGTCTTTAAAGCGTGTTGCTAAAAAATCAATACCTATTTCTTTTATCTTTTGTGTTATGAATATGTCTCTTTCAGACAGTATTATTTCAACAATTAAGTCACTTAGAACAGGACCAACAGGTATTCCATTAGTTCGCTTATCATTTGAATACTGAATTAATTTGTCTATTCTTGAACCTGTGTAGCTGAAATTTGAATCTGCTAATGCTTTATATCTGTCACCACACCAAGACCATGCAATTGTATGCGTGTATACTGAATTGTAGAAATTAGTTATATCAATCTTTGTCAGCAGTTTGTATTTGTAAGCTTCGGCAACTAAATCTTTTTCTGCCATTTCAAGGAATTCATAAATCATTCGACCTGAACGGAGTTTTCCCTGCTTGTTTATAGTCAAGGCTATCGGAAAACTGTATGAATAAATTTCGTTATTGAGATTAAAAAGAATTGATAAAAGTTTATCCCAATCATTTATTAATTCCCAAACAATATCGTGGTATCTGTGTGGGTGAATTATCCCAAATACTCTTTGAATTAGTCCTGTTTTCGGGAATGATATTGTTGCCAATTTTTCAGATTGCCAATTTTTGTCTGTATAGCCTTTCTTCTCAAATTTTTCTTGCTGCAATTCAAAATCACTTATTTTAAAGCACGGTGGTAATACATAAGGTTCTGGATAATAGCCTTCTTCAAGAATCCAATCTGCAACTTTCTTTTTTCCATCTGTAGTTGAAGTGAGTTCTTTAATTAGTCTTTCAGTTTCCTGTCTATGTCTTTGAGGTAAATTCATTGTCAATATGTTGTTTCTGTCTTTTATTATAGCCCATAACGGTTGGCGGTATGGTTAGTTGCCGATTTCGAAGCACTTTCCTATCAAGGTACAAAACTTTTGATACGAGTTGTGCCTCTCGAATACCCGCTTCATCGGCAATTAACTATACCGCATGTTATGCTTTCGGGCTTTTATTATTATTATTGGTATCTTGTCTTTAAATAAACTAATAATTCATTATATTTTTTCGAGTCAATGCCATTTAATAATAACTCTGGTGCAATTATTTGATATTTAGATTGGTCAATAAGTTGATTTCTCCAAGTTTTTTCCATATCAAGTCCACTGCACTTATAAACTTTGTTCAGCAGGTCGCCATTATTCTTTGGTATTACGTGTAAATGTATAAAGTTGTCAGCCTTTAATGTTTCTTGATTTTTATTTTTAATCATTTGCTCAACCCATAATGTCTGACGCATTAATTGATAAAACGGTTCAAAAAAATAAACAGAATTCTTGTACTGTTTCAAAGTTTTAAGATAGTTGGACTCATCAATCAGTCTGCCTTTGGTATTATAGCAATATCTATTCAGTCTTTCTTTTCCTTTTGCTTCATCTCCCTTTGAATGTCCAACAGTTTTTTTGTTGCTGTCTTCGATTGACTTGTCTGTGCTGTTATAAAATTCTGTGTACTTCCACTCAATTGGAATGAGCCATTTTTCTCCATTTTTATGTTTTGCAAATATTAAAGCATCAATCGAAGTACAATTGCTGCCACGAGTTGATTGTCCTTCGTTTAAATAATCATTATCGCTAACCGCCTCGAATTGAATATAAGCAGGCAAAAATTTGTCAGTATCTATTTGCAATACATCTATGAAGTCAGGCGAAATGTTTTTTAGAATTGTTAAAACAGCAGACTTATCATCTCTTAATTGGAATAAATGATTTATACACGCAATTTGTGAGGATAAAACATGTCCTGTTGGATTTTTACCACCCCACCATGAAATTGAATTATTTTTAAAGTATCGAATAACATCATTATAAATCGGGGCAAAAATATTGTTTTTACTTTCTAAAAGCACAAAATCCCTATTTTTCGTTCTAAAATATTTGCCTGCTTTGCCACCATAAAAAACAGGACTTTCATTTTTTATTAAGTTTTCAGCCTTTGTTCTTTCTGTCTCTTGATATTTAGAAGCCATATTTTTAGTTATTAGTTTATTTTGTCGTCTTTTTTAGCCTGAAGCATAACGTTTTGGGGATTTGCGTTCGGGCGGGTTGGCGGGACGAAGTCCTGTCAACACGAGGCGAACGCAGGTGCGGGCAACAAAACTCCAAGTTTGCACGTCACCCCGCCTGACGCAAAACCCGTGTTAGCAGCTGGCATTTATTTTGTCATACTATTTGTTGCTCGTTTTAATATGCAGTTTAATCTTTTTGATAGCCCAATCGTAGTGACTCGAAGTCGCCGAAACACAGTAAGCTCCTAATGTTGAGGTGCCTGTCCAAGCAAATGATTGTTTGGCAAATAGTTCATCGTTGGAAAAAGTTTCAATCAACGATATTACTTTTTTATGGCTTTCTTTAAGCATTCTTTTTGAATCAAGAAGCGGTGTATTTTGGTGTTTTTCCCAAAACTCAACATTCATTGCAGGGTAGGTTTTCCAATTATATGGCTCTGGCAAAAAAGGTTTTTGCTCACCTTTGCAGTTGGCGTTAATCCAATTTAACAATAAGTTGTGCCATTCGTACAAATGCACCAATACATCGCGCAAGTTTTTATCTCTACTCCAATGTGCTTCTTTTCCTGCCGTAGCTATTTCACTGCTGAATGTAGCGTTTTGTTGTTTTTCGCTCATCGTTTCAACGAGTTTCCACAACTTCTCAAATTGCTCATTTGCTGCAATTATCAAATCTGGTTTTGTTGTCGCTCTTGCCATAGTTCATTCCTTTAATTTGTTTTCCATCTTTCCAATCGTTTCATCCCGCGCGTGAACATCCACGCCATAAATCTGTTGTGCCCGCCTTCAATCATTTTCTGACGGCAAAACTCCTGAAATTCGGTTACCGTTCCGTTAAATGTAAACTTACCGTTTTGATAGCAATAGCTACAATACTTCTCATTCTTGCTGCTGTCGGCATTAGTTCCGCTGCCTTGCGGGTCATTTTTCATTGGCATTCCGCAACTTTGGCAAAATTTGTTTTTTGTGTTCATTATAATTCGCTTTAATATTTAACTTCCTTTTGTTTGAGCGTCTCCACAAGCGTTGTCTTGCTTGCTGCTAACGGTTGAGGCTTTGCGTTCGGGCGGGTTGGCGGGACGTAGTCCTGTCAATCTGAGACGAACGCCGATGTGGGGAGACAAAACTTCAAACTTGCGGGTAACTCCGCCTGACGTAAAGCCTGTGTTAGCTGTTCGGGCATTTTTACTTTAAATTTGTTTCTAAAAATTCTAAAACTCTTTTATGAAACAAGTCAAAATCTCTTAATGGTCCTTTCATTCCGCCGTGTTCCGCCCCTTCCACTATCCACATGTCTTTTTTTGCAGGAAGTAACGAATATATTTTCTCACTCATCCAAACAGGTGTGCGGTCATCTTTTTCACCAACTATCAGAAATGTTGCCTTATCCCAATTTGTAGCCAAGTTGATTGGTTGTAGCTCTTTCGGATAATCACCTGGTACTATCAAATTACTCTCCTGTTTGTGTTGAGCTTTTATCAACACAGGAACAATTTCGGAAAAAGAAGTCATTAGTCCGATGGCTATAAAAGCCTTAATGTTTTCATATTTGCTTGCTGCCGCCATAGAAAGGTACGCACCTGTTGACCAACCATAAACCGCCAATCTGTTTTTATCCACTTCTTTTTGTTTTAGCACTTCTTTTATAACAGCCTCATAATCAATTAACAATTCGGAATAGACTAAATAATCTGTATCCATTTCCCACTCACTACTTTCGCCAAAGCCACGCCAATCGAAAGCTACCACATTGTAGCCTTTGCTTGTGAAAAATTGTGCGTGGTGCAATTGCTGGTACGACATATTTCCTGCATCGCCATTCGCAATAATTATCGTGGGTCTGGGTTTATTGTCAATCGTTTTATATGGCTTTTTGACAGGATTCTCCCACATATCGCTAATTTCTTTTTCTTGCGGTGTGCGTTGAGCAGGGAAAAACCACGTTTTAATCTTTATGCTGTCAACGGTTGTTACGTCTAAATCCTTATAAATCAAACAAAGTTTTTCTGGATAGAACCGATATACCCTGTCGGGTTTTATTGCAAAAGATTGTAAACTTACCAATATGGGCAAAGTACAAAAAATGATTTTTTTAATTGCTTGTTTCATTTTCTCCAATTTTTTATGTTCTCTACTGACGTTTCGTTGCCTGACCGCTAACGGTTTGGCGCTTGGCGCAGTGGCGGATTTCGGAGCACTAAACTGTCAATATACCACAAAAGTTGATGCGAGGTAGAATGTTCAATTAACCACTGCACCCGCCATTGAGCCAAACGCCTGTTGTGTGCTGCCTTTCTGTCTATCGTCACTTCAGTTTGATTTGAATTGAGTCGTCAGGCAGGAATAATTTCTCCATAACACTTGCAATTCTAGACATACAATTTGAAGCTGAAATGTTGATATGAATAAACAGCAAGTCGTCACTCAATTCTTTTACCTTGTCCCAAACCTTACCGTCAAAAGTTTTATATCGACTGGTCAAATCAACGTTTGAATCTATCAATTCCTTTAGTGAACTCCATTTTAAAATAGTTTCATCTCGTCTAAACATATCAAGTTGATTGTCCAAAATGTATTCAAAATCATATTCGGGTTTCTCCTTTAGATATTTCAAAAACTTGATAAATACGTCTTGCCAAGAATTTACTTTGATAATGTCGTCAAAAATATGAAGCTCTATTGGCTTATTGCCTTCGGCAATGTCTCCTGCGTCTGAATCTAAAGGAGAAAATAATGTGCTTTCAACAGTTTGAGTATTCCAATTTGCTTTATCCTTGTATTGGTCAGGCAATGGGAAAGTGGCAAGAAACCAATTTATCATATTTGTTTGGTGTTCCTTGATACTTTGCTCATTCCAAACATTTCTGTTGATAATATCAAGTCTATAATTGAGAGATGAAGTGTTAAGTTTCCTTTTCTTTTCTTCGAATGATTTATTGCCAATTTCACTATTGAATTCAGTAAGAATTATATTTCCAATATTGTGCAGATAATTCTTGTGTATTTCTTCGAATTGTTCGCCTAATTCCACTTTCCAACTATCATCTAATTTTTGAGGCATTATGTGCTCAATTGTGATTTTAGGATTTCTAAAATCCACAGACACTTTAGAGTTATGTTCTTCAATCTTTCCTAGGATAAGTTTTGAATACTGTTTCAGGCTTTCATAAAAATTCATTGACATAAGTGCCGCACTCATTTCTGTATTATTTGGTAATCTTAACCTATAAAACATATTTGTTAAGAGTTCAAGCATTGAAGTATTGCCTTTGGAAATGCCTTCTATTTTTTTACTTAATAGGACAATATTTTTGTTTTCGCCTTGAGTTAAACCTAATATTCTGCGTCTTATTAAATAGGTTCGGATTGCTTTGAGAGTTGATATTAAGAGTTCGTCACTAAGTCTTACGCCATCAATTGTATATTGATGATATTCCAACAATCCCAATACAAAAGGTTTAAATGCTTCTGCCTTTATGTCGTGGAAGATGTTTCTTATTAATTCCTTTATCTCTTTGTCTTTGTAATTGTCATTTGAAATTGTATCGTTATTAATTTCAGTAATAATCCACTTGTAACATTTTACATATCTTACAATGTCATTAATGAAAGCATTGTGGTTTTCAAATCCTGTATCGACAAAATCCTTAAACTGTTGATATAGTTCTTTTGTATTGTTGTCACTTACAACCTTTAAGGAACTTACAGTTTTATATTGTAAATAGTCTCTGAAAAACTTTGACGTATTATCAAATAAGACTTCTTCAATTTTTGGATGCCATATTTTTTCATAAATATCTGATTGGTTTTTGCTCTCCATATTCAGAAGAACAAAATTCCTTACAAGGTCTGATAAAGTCAGTGGTTTGCCTAATGAGTTTAGTGTTTCAAATATTATTTGAGGGTCTTCCCCCTTGAATGGTCTTTCGTCAAGAAAAATTACAGCAACATTCATTCTCTGTATAGCAATGATGTAATGCTCAAAATCCACTTCGGGATTAAGTCTTTTCTTTTCGCTAATGAATTTTTTAAGCAATTCATAGGCATTACTTATTACTCCCGGATTCGGTTGAGACTTATTTACAAGTGCTTTGTATGCATCCCAATCTTTTGTAACCTGTTTAAGTTTAATTTTATCTTGAAAAGATGATGAATTGTTCGTCAGATAGTTCTGATTTATGAAATCCTGTTTGACAGGGTCGGTTTCTGTATCTCTTAACGCAATCAAAAAAATGAGAGTTGTTGTTAGCCTTTGCTGTCCATCAACTACTACTGATTTATTTGCAAAACCTGCCTTTTCTTCTTTAATGACTACTGTTCCAAAAAAGTGTTCAAGTTTGTCGTGTTGTTTGGGGTCTAAATGCGATTCAATGATTCTTGACACGTCACTAAAATATCTTTCAATTTCAGGTTTTCCCCAAGCATAGGCTCTTTGAAAAGGTGGAATAAAAAATGATGTTGCGTTTTTCGCTAACACGTCATTTATTGAATGGCTTTCTGTCTTCATAAATTATTTTTCTGTTTACTGTCGTTCTTTAAGGTTGCACACAACGTATTGCGTGCTTGTGCTTTTTTAATTGCACAAGCACGCTGTTATAGTGCGTATTTTTAGTCTTTTTTATTCATTATCAAACAATTCAGCAGGATTGATTTTAAATTGCAACATCTTTGCAGTATCTCTGCCTCCATCACCACCTTTTCTTTGCATAGTAATTCTTCCTATTTTAAAATTTCCTCTGTTAGTAATTTCAATTTCTCCATTTCCGAAATAGTTCATACAAAAATTCATTGGTTTAAGAATCCACCTTGCATTTTTCTCAACTTTTTGAGCTACTAACATCCATTCTGCTGCAAATTTCCCCTGTCCTTTCAATATGTCTGAAACAATTAAAGATTGATTTTTCTTTAACCATTTTAAAATAACTTTCTGTTCAACTTCAGAAAATTCGTTCGCAAACATTCTTCTTTTGTCTTTAGGCTTTTTGATTGTAGGTTTTTCTTCTCCGGTATATCTCTTCAGAATTGAAATGACTTGTAAAGGTATATTCCACATTTCTGCGTATTTATCAATCCATCTCTTATCAATTTGATTAAATCCTTTAGGATTACTTACCAATTTAACTTGTAAATTTTCAACATCAATTGCTTTCTTGAGCTTTATGGTTACTTGTACTTGAACGTCAGTTTTGTAACCAGATATTTTTACAGCTTCAACGTACTCAATTTCAGAAAGATTATATTTCATTATGATTAACCATGCTTGAGCGTCTTTGTCTTTTTTCCATTCATTAAACTTCTTTACTATATCGTCTTCATTTCTAAAACCATCTTTTGCAGTTTGAGAACCTCTTTCAACTAAATTCATATTATTTTGCTGTAAATAAATTATTTATCGTATATCCTTTAATTCTTTCATAAGCAATTTCAACGTATTCTTTTGAAATTTCGGACCCAATCCATTTTCTATTCATTAAATGAGCAACTTTTGCTGTTGTCCCGCTACCCAAAAATGGGTCATAAACCAAATCATTCTCATTTGTCCAAGTAAAAATTTGGTCATAAACAAGTTGCTCTGGGAATATGGCTGGGTGTTTATAGGCAATTTTGTCTTTTGTTGAAATACCTCCACCAACAGAATAAAAAAATACATTACCTACTTTCTTTTCAGTAGTTCTTTCAACTTTTTCATAAATCAAGGTGCCATTTTGTCCTCTGTTTTTCATATTAGCAAGTCCTTGATATTTTGTAGGTTCTGTTATAGGATTAAATGTCTTAGGGCTTCCTTTAGAAAAAGCAAACATATATTCAAAATGTTGATGGTATCTATTTCCTGTTTGAGGCATTGGATTGTTTTTATAATAAATCATTGTATCATGAATTCTAAATCCAATTTCCTTAAAATATAAGGCTTGTTTAAACGATGTCCCTGTTTCACTGCCTTCAATTGTAGCATCTGCAACAACCCAAATAACAATTCCTCCTGTTTTTAAAACTCTAAATAATTCTTTTGCAATTTTTTCAAATTCAAATTGATAACCATTATAATTCCTTATATCGTCATAAGGTGGTGATGTGATTACAAAGTCAACATAGTTGTCAGGCATATTGCTCATTGTAATCAAACAATTCTCGTTGTATATTTTTTCAAGTTCCATGTTGCAAATTTAATCAATTTTCTATCAATATACTTGTCGTTTTTGTATTTTATAATATGCACTATAACGTATATTTTACGTAACAAATATACAACATTCGTATATATTAAATTTATAACATTCGTATATTATTTTATATTTTAAATTCTAATATTTTTATAACTCCCAACAAGTCAAGCAGATAAAGTAAATAAAACAAATTAAATGTATTTATATTTACGAATGTTTTATTATCTTTGCGAAAAATAGAACAATATGCAAATTGAAATCTTACTGGCAGAATACGAAAGAAAACTTATTCTTCAAAGATACAGTAAAAACTCCATCCTTAATTATAAAAGTGCAGTAAAAAGTTTTCTGCAAATTGCTGAACGAAAATTTAGCAGCCCTGACGAAATAGGCGTAGCTGAAATAGAGAAATATGTTTTTTGGAAAATCAAAAAGCACGCAGTAAGTCATTCTTATCAAAGGATGATAGTGGCATCAATTGATAAGTTCTATCGATTAGTTATTGGAGCGGAATTAAACTTGAAACATTTGTATCCTTCCCGCAAAACACATACGTTGCCGAAATATTTAAGTCTGAATGAAGTAAAGAAAATGATTAATTTAACGACAAATCAAAAACACAAATGTATTATTAAACTTTTGTATGGGTGTGGATTACGTTTGAGCGAATTGTTAAATTTAAAACTTACAGATATAGATTCTGGTAATATGGTTGTTCATATTCGAAATTCAAAGGGAAACAAAGATAGGGTAGTTATGCTTTCTAATAAATTATTACAGGATTTGAGGGAATATTTTTTAGTATATAAGCCCAAAGAGTATCTGATAGAGGGGCAGGGAGGCGGAATGTATTCCGAAAAAAGTGTACAAAATGTAGTAAAAGATGCAGCCACGAGAGCCGGAATCAAAAAACAGGTAACTCCGCATGTATTGCGTCACAGTTTTGCCACTCATTTGCTGGAAAACGGCACTGATATCAGATACATTCAGCAATTATTGGGGCATTCATCCATCAAAACAACAGAAATTTATACTCATATAACCGATATTTCCAAATCAAAAATCAAAAGTCCATTAGAGTTTTTATGATTAATTGAAACAGAGCTTATGTAGCCTAAATCCTATTGTTTTATTTTTCGACTCACCCAGTCAAGGTCAAACTCTCTCACTGAACAAGAGTTGCCACCAAAAGCACATGAAACCTCACAAACCCACAACCACAGACCTCGGATCACGGAACCCGCGACCCCGCACCCCAAACCTCGCAAACTCCTCTTTTTTTTTCACCTCTTTTTTTGTACTTTTGCAACAATTTTGCAATAAAATCAATTTATGAGTTTAGAACTAAGTGAACAGGAAGTGTTCAGACGTGAGAGTCTCACTCGTTTGCGTGAAATGGGAATAGATCCTTTCCCTGCCGCTTTGTATCCGGTAGATGCTTATTCTACGGACATCAAAGCTGAATTTAAAGACGAAGAACCGGGTAAACAAGTTTGCGTAGCCGGCAGGATCATGTCCCGTCGCATCATGGGAAAGGCTTCATTTATGGAGCTGATGGATTCTAAAGGACGCATCCAGATCTATGTCAGTCGCGATGACATCAACACCGACGAGCAACCCGAAATGTATAATACGGTTTTCAAAAAACTGCTGGATATAGGCGATTTTATCGGTATCAAAGGTTTCGTGTTCCGTACCCAAATGGGCGAAATATCCATTCATGCGCAAGAATTAACCGTCCTGTCAAAAGCTTTGCGCCCCCTGCCTATCGTGAAATACAAAGATGGAGTAGCTTATGATGCTTTCGAAGATCCTGAGCAGCGTTATCGCCAGCGATACGTGGACCTGGTTGTCAACGAAGGGATCAAAGATATCTTTATCAAACGCACGAAAATTTACAATTCGATGCGTGAGTACTGCAACTCATTTGGTTATATGGAGGTGGAAACTCCTGTTCTGCAATCCATTCCGGGTGGAGCCGCTGCACGTCCTTTTATCACCCATCACAATGCCTTGGATATTCCTCTGTATCTGCGTATTGCCAATGAATTATATCTAAAGAGACTGATAGTCGGAGGTTTTGAAGGGGTGTATGAGTTTTCAAAGAACTTCCGCAACGAAGGCATGGACCGCACGCACAATCCGGAATTTACGGTGATGGAGATTTACGTAGCCTATAAGGACTACCACTGGATGATGGAATTTACGGAGAAGATGATCGAGAAAATTTGCATGGATGTCAATGGCACTACGGATGTGGAAATCGGCGACAAAACAATTTCTTTCAAAACACCCTTCAAACGGGTAAGCATGATAGAAGCCATTCAAAAACATACCGGCATTAACATCAGCGGCATGAATGAAGATCAGTTGCGGGATGTTTGTAAAAAACTGAATATCGAGATTGATGCTACCATGGGGAAAGGAAAGTTGATAGATGAAATTTTCGGCGAGAAATGCGAAAAAAATTACATCCAGCCGACCTTCATCACGGATTACCCCATCGAGATGAGTCCGCTTTCCAAACGCCACCGTGATAATCCGGAACTGACCGAACGTTTCGAACTGATGGTAAACAGCAAAGAACTGGTCAATGCATATTCGGAGCTGAACGACCCGATCGATCAATTGGAAAGGTTTAAGGAGCAAGTCAGATTGGGCGAAAAAGGCGACGACGAGGCCATGTTTATCGACATGGACTTTGTGCGCTCACTGGAATATGGCATGCCGCCCACCTCGGGGATGGGAATTGGCATGGATAGATTGGTGATGCTGCTGACCGGACAACAATCCATACAGGAGGTGTTGTTTTTTCCGCAGATGAAACCGATTAAGAACGAAGAACGATGAACGATGAACTAAGAACGATGAACTAAGAACGAAGAGTGAAGAACGATGAACTAAGAACGAATTGTTGAATCGTTGAATTGTTGAATTGAGAACAAAGCCGATAGACAAAAGAACAAAGAGTAAAGAACAAAGACAAAGAATGAATTGCAAGTAGCCTTTAAATACCCTGTGAGGGGGGAGGGGGAATTTGTATGATTGTTCATCGTTTGTGCGTTTAGAGTTCATTTCTATAGAGAAGTTGAAGGGGCTTTCTTTCGGGGAGTTGAGGTGAAACAACTGATATCTGATAACTTATAACAAAATCATGGCTGAAAGACAAAGAATCGCAATATTAGGTGGGGGCAGTTGGGCGACTGCAATTGCCAAAATCATCCTGAACAATGTGAATGAGATCAATTGGTATATGCGTCAGCAAGAGCAAATTGACGAATTTATCCGGCTCAGTAAAAATCCTTCCTATCTTACCGGCGTTAAATTCGACACAGATCATATTCGCTTTACCAACAATATCAACCATATTGTGGCTACATCTGATATTTTAATTTTTGTCACTCCTTCGCCTTTTCTAAAAGATCATCTTCGAAAGTTACACCGGAAAATAAACAAGAAAATCATTGTTTCTGCCATCAAGGGAATTGTGCCGAATGAAAATCTCATCGTAACCGAATTTTTCGAAAAAAACTACCAGGTTCCCAAAGAAAATATTGCCGTCCTGGCCGGACCCTGCCATGCGGAAGAAGTAGCTTTAGAACGGTTGTCTTATTTAACATTGGCATCAGCCTCCCGCGACAGGGCTAAAATGTTGTCTCAATTTTTTGCGACAAGTTTTGTAAAAACATCTGTCAGCGAGGATGTGATAGGGATGGAATATGCTTCCATCATGAAAAATATATACTCTATCGCAACCGGCATTTGCCATGGATTAAAATACGGGGATAATTTTCAGGCGGTACTTTTATCCAATGCGCTTCAGGAAATCAACCGATTTTGCAGTGCTACCAGCTCCATGCACCGGGATATCAGTCAATCGGCTTACTTAGGTGATTTATTGGTGACTGCCTACTCCAAATTCAGCAGGAACCGCTTGTTTGGCAGCATGGTGGGTAAAGGATACTCCGTAAAAACCGCGCAGATGGAGATGGAGATGATCGCGGAAGGTTATTATGCCACCAAATGCATTTACGAGATCAACCAGAAATACAAGGTGGACATGCCCATCATCGATACGGTATATGAAATTTTGTACAACAGGGCTTCACCGCTTTTGAAAATCAGAGAACTTACAGAAAAATTGAAATAATTTTACTTTTTACACGGTATGCAAAACATCAAATTAACAATTGACCACGCGTATGGATTTGTTTCCAAAACTTCCATCGAAAATTATAAAGACATTGCCAATCAATCCAACAGAGCCTTGCATGAAGGAACGGGAAAAGGAAGTGACTTCCTGGGCTGGGTCAACCTGCCTTCTTCCATTGATGACGCACATTTGACGGACATTGAAAATACTGCTGCCATCTTGCGCGAGAACTGCGAGGTGGTGGTGGTCATCGGCATAGGGGGTAGTTACCTGGGTGCCAAAGCTGTCATCGATGCTTTATCCAACAGCTTCGATTGGTTGCAGACCAACAGAAAATCGCCGGCAGTAGTTTATGCCGGACAAAATATTAGCGAAGATTATCTGTATGAATTACAGGAACTATTAAAAACCAAAAAGTTCGGCATCATTTCAATTTCCAAATCGGGTACTACGACCGAACCGGCTTTGGCTTTTCGTCTGTTAAGAACGCAACTCGAACAACAACAAGGCAAGGCTGATGCGCAAAAACTCATAGTTACCGTAACGGACAAAGCACGTGGCGCATTGCGCACTTTGGCGGTACAAGAAGGTTACAAAACTTATGTGCTTGAAGATGATATAGGAGGAAGGTATTCAGTCTTGTCGCCGGTTGGACTATTGCCCATTGCGGTCGCCGGTTTTGATATCCGCAAGCTGGTACAAGGTGCAGTCAGCATGGAGCAACTTTGTGGCGTAAACATTCCATTCGAAGACAATCCTGCTGCACAATATGCGGCAGTACGCAACGAGCTGTATAAATCAGGTAGAAAAATTGAAATTTTGGTCAACTATCATCCTAAATTGCATTTTGTTTCAGAATGGTGGAAACAACTTTACGGTGAAAGTGAAGGAAAAGACCATGTGGGTATTTTCCCTGCTGCTGTCGATTTCACAACCGACTTACACTCTATGGGGCAATGGATACAAGAGGGTGAAAGAACCATTTTTGAAACCGTCATTTCAGTTCAGGAAAGCAACCATACCGTACTGGTTCCGAAGGATGCAGCCAACTTAGACGGGTTGAACTTTTTAGCCGGCAAACGCGTGGATGAAGTCAACAAGATGGCTGAACTGGGTACTTTGCTGGCGCATGTTGACGGAGGCGTTCCCAATTTAAAGATTGAATTGCCCCAATTGAACGAATACTATTTAGGACAGCTTTTATACTTCTTTGAAAAAGCTTGTGGCATCAGCGGCTATATCTTAGGTGTCAATCCTTTCGACCAGCCGGGTGTTGAGGCTTACAAGAAAAACATGTTTGCGCTGCTCGGCAAACCGGGGTTTGAAGAAGAGACAAAGGCGATACGGTTGAGAACGAAGAACTAAGAACAAAAAAATGAAGAAAGACATTGCATCAATCAAACATCTGCCCTGCATTATTACTCAATTGTACCATTTTGTCGTATTCTTCAGGCGACAGGTCCAGGAAGTAATAATTCTGCGGATTCATGACTTTTCCTCTGTAATGCACTTCGTAGTGAAGATGCGGTCCGGTTGATTTACCGGTATTGCCGACAAACCCAATGACATCCCCTCTTTTTACCTTTTGCCCCACCCTGACATTTGTCTTTTGCATGTGTGCGTAACGGGTTACATAACCAAATCCGTGGTTGACTTCCACCGTATTTCCATAACCTTGTTGCCAACCCGATTTCCTGATCGTACCATTTCCGGTTGCATAGATTTCAGTACCGGTCGGAGCCGAAAAGTCCATGCCCGCATGGAAGCGCCTGGTTCTGTATATAGGATCTATCCGCCAGCCGAATCCCGAAGCAGTCCGGGTCAAATCCTTATTGAGAATGGGTTGGATGGCAGGAACACACTGCAACATTTCTTCTTGTTTGCCGGCAAGCTCCACCAATTCATCGTACGACTTCGACTGAATATACAACTGCTTTTTGATCTCGTCATATTTCTTCGTTGTCTCTGCCGCAATTTGCGAATTGGTCATGGTGAGCAGCTGTTCGTAATAATCCGACTTGCCCGTTACTGACTTTCTGACCGAATAAGGAATTGGATCAGCCTGAAAAACAACACGATACAGATTGTCATCACGCTGTCGCATATCTTCCAAAATTTCATTCACCTCATCCATATTGCGCTCCAATAACTTATATTGTGCCTGCAAGCTGTTTTTTTCCTGAATAAGCTTGACCTCTTCCGGAGATCTTATAAATGAAATGAAAACAAAGAAAAAGACGACTGCAATGGAAGTAGCCGACAACAAATGAAGAAGCACCCTTTTTAAAAAGTGTAAAAAGGTATTATCAGTTTCTTCGTAACTTAGTGTGTCCGGGTTGAAAAGATACTTCTTCTTCGCCATGTTTCAGGGCATTTTTATGCTTTTATCTGACAATCTTGCGCAAAAATAATAAAAATGACGTATTTTTGTGTTTCTTTTCAGGAATTTTTAGAAAGAACAAAGACAACTAAGAACTAAGAACGAAAAACGATGAACTATAAACGAAGAACGAAGAGCTAAGAACTAACAGCCAACAGCTAAAAGCTAAAAACTGAACTCGGACCCCGTAACTTCTATAACTTCTTTAACTTCAATAACTTCCAAAGCTACTAACTACTAACTACTAACTACTAACTACTAACTACTAACTACTAACTACTAACTACTAACATATCAACCCCCATCATGACCTCCAAAGAAATACGTCAATCATTTTTAGACTTTTTTGCATCCAAAGATCATAAAATCGTACCTTCTGCACCCATGGTTATCAAAGACGATCCGACCTTGATGTTTACCAATGCAGGTATGAACCAATTTAAAAACATTATTTTGGGCAATGACCCCATTCAATATCCACGTGTGGCCAATTCTCAAAAATGCTTGCGGGTAAGCGGCAAACACAATGATTTGGAGGAAGTGGGACATGATACCTATCACCACACCATGTTTGAAATGTTGGGCAATTGGTCTTTCGGTGATTATTTCAAAAAAGAAGCAATTGCATGGGCCTGGGAATATCTGACAGAGGTTTTAAAACTGGATAAAGACAGACTTTACGTTTCGGTATTTGCCGGAGCACCTGATGAAGGTTTGGAACGCGACAATGAAGCTGCTAATTTTTGGTTGCAATATGTTTCCGCAGACCGCATCATCGATGGCAGCAAAGCTGATAATTTCTGGGAAATGGGCGATACCGGTCCTTGTGGTCCCTGCTCCGAAATACACATCGATTTAAGAAGCGACGACGAACGGGCAAAAATTGACGGAAAATCATTGGTTAATCAAGACCATCCACAGGTTATTGAAATTTGGAACAATGTGTTCATGCAATACAACCGCAAGTCAGACGGTTCACTGGAAGAACTTCCCGCTAAAGTGATTGATACCGGCATGGGCTTCGAGCGGTTGTGCATGGCCATGCAAGGCAAGCAGTCCAATTACGACACAGATGTTTTTCTACCAATCATTCAGACCATCAGCAAATTGAGCGGTATTGCTTATGGCGCCAATGGACAATCGGACATTGCGATGCGCGTGATTGCCGATCACTTGCGCACCATTGCCTTCTCCATTACGGATGGACAATTGCCTTCCAATGCCAAGGCAGGCTACGTGATCCGTCGCATTTTGCGCCGCGCCGTGCGTTATGCTTATACTTTCTTAAATCAACATCAGGCTTTTATGTATCAATTGATCGATGTGCTGATTGAAGTGATGGGAGACGCTTATCCGGAATTGATGGCACAAAAAACACTGATAGAAAAGGTTATCAAAGAAGAAGAAGATTCTTTCTTAAGAACCCTGGAAACCGGCATCAAACTGTTGGATAAAAACCTGCCTGCCAATGGTGTGTTGAGTGGAAAAGTTGCTTTTACACTTTACGATACCTATGGTTTTCCGTTGGACTTGACTGAATTGATTTTGCGCGAAAAGGGCATGCAAGTTAACCACGATGAATTTAACGCTGAAATGCAGCAACAAAAAGACAGGGCACGCAATGCCGCAGTGATTGAAGCCGGCGACTGGGTTGTTGTACGTGAAGGTGACAGTCGGTTTGTGGGTTATGACTACAAAGAATTTGACACGGAAATTCTTCGTTACAGGAAAGTCAAACAAAAAAACAAAGAATATTACCAGTTGGTATTGTCGAACACGCCCTTTTATGCAGAAATGGGTGGACAAGTCGGTGATACGGGAGTGCTGAAATCCGACACTGAAACCATCACCATCCTTGATACCAAAAAAGAAAATAATCTTTCCGTACATATCACTGCTACGCTGCCTAAGGATGTAACCGAAGCATTTACAGCCAGCGTTAATTTGGAAAAACGTGCCGCCACAGAAAGCAATCACTCTGCAACCCACCTGTTGCACGAAGCTTTGCGGGAAGTATTGGGTACCCATGTAGAACAAAAAGGATCGTTTGTCAGTCCGGAAAGCTTACGTTTCGACTTTTCCCATTTCCAAAAAATGACCAAAGAAGAAATACGGGCTGTGGAAAAGATTGCCAATCAAAAGATCAGAAAGAATTACCCCCTGGTAGAAACGAGGGAAATGCCTATCGGAGAGGCTCAGGCTATGGGTGCCATGGCATTGTTTGGCGAAAAATATGGTGAAACCGTGCGTGTGGTACAATTCGGTACTTCAGCCGAACTTTGCGGGGGAACACATGTTCAATCCACCGGTAACATAGGCATGGTCCGCATCATATCCGAAAGCTCGATTGCAGCAGGCATCCGTCGTATTGAAGCCATCACCGGAGAAGCAGTAGAAAAACTATTGGATTCAGAGCAGGATATCCTCGCCGAGGCCAAAGAGATATTGCACAACACACCTGATATACTGAATGCCATCCGCCGACAGGCAGAAGAGAACACTGCACTGAAAAAAGAAGTAGAAGCCTATCAGCAGGAAAAAATCATGCAACTGCGGAAAGAATTGTTAGCTGACGCAGTTGAGGTGAACGGCATCAAAACCATCCGCTATGAGGGCTCACTGACTGCCGACCAGGCGAAAACACTGGCTTTCCAAATCAGAAACCTACAAAACACCCAACTATTTTTTGTAGCCGGTTGTGTGCATGAAGGCAAGCCCTCGCTTACGGTTTTATTGAGCGATGACCTGGTAGAAAAAGGATTGAATGCTGTGACTATTGCCCGGGAGGCTGCCAAAGAAATTCAAGGCGGCGGCGGCGGTCAAGCTTTCTTCGCTTCAGCAGGAGGAAGAAATGCAGCCGGAATCAAACAAGCGGTGGAAAAAGCGGTGGGAATGGTTCATGATGTTTAATGGGAAGGTAGTTAGTAGCTGGTAGTTAGTAGTTAGTAGCTGGTAGTTAGTAGCTGGTAGTTAGGAAGTTAAAGAAGTTATAGAAGTTAAAGAAGTTACGCGTTCCGTGTTCCGGGGTCGCGAGCTTAGCTTTTGTCTTTGTTCTTCGTTCATCGTTTTTTTTCTTTACTTTTTGTTCTCAATTCAACAGTTCAACAATTAAACAGTTAAACGATTCAACATCACACACTAAACATTAAACAATTTATTCTGTCTTTGCTCTTTTGTCTTTGTTCCTTGTTCTTTGTTCCTTGTTCTTTGTTCCTTGTTCTTTGTTCAAAAAAAAAGAGTTGCCTCATTTTTTCTGAGGCAACTCCTTTTTTTAAAATCAGCATTGTAAGCTTTAGAATTTAAAGCGTACACCAAGTGCGATGCCGCTGTAGTGAGGTTTAATAAGGGCACCGTCAGAAAGAAAATCTATTCTGATACCGGGTCTGTAATCGAGTGAAAGCAACAACGGAAAATCGATGTGTTGTTCCAGATCATACTCAATACCAATTAAACCGAAACCACCCAAATTTAAGTAACCATCCCACAAAAAGCCAATTTGAGGGCCTGCTCCGAGGTACCATTTTAATCCTTCCGTAGGTAAGTCAAACATCCACTCATAAGCACCACTCAAATAAGCAACTTCGTGATGAAAGCCAAGACCAAATTCTAATCTGTTAGCTTCTCCCAGGGGATGTTGATAGCTGATTTCACCCGGCCAACCTAAACGCACACCGATAGATCTTTGGGATTGTGCACCTGCCATGCCCGCAAATCCAATTACTAAAGCTAATGTGATAATTAATTTTCTCATACAATTCAAAATTTAATTAATAAAAATTAGGAAGCACAAAAGTATAAAAAAAGTTTAATCCTGCCAATCACCATGCATTTTAATAAGTTCTATTAACTTATCAACAGCTTCTTTTTCATCAATATTCTTCTCCATCAATTCCCTCTTTTTGTACAAATGTACTTTTCCGCGTCCGGCACCAACATAGCCATAATCTGCATCTGCCATTTCACCGGGACCATTTACTATGCAACCCATTATCGCGATTTTAAGTCCCTTGAGATGTGAAGTAGAAGCTTTAACACGCGCTATGGCATCCTGCAAATCAAATAAGGTGCGTCCGCAACCCGGACACGAAATAAATTCGGTTTTAGAGACCCGCACACGCGATGCCTGTAAAATACCGAAAGCCACAGCATTCACCTGCTCTACTCCTATGGATTTGGGAGTGGTGGCTTCATCCACAGTCAGGAAAATGCCATCACCAAACCCATCTAGAAACATTACCCCTAAGTCGGCCGCAGCATTGATCTGCAATTCCGATAATTGAGATACGGCATGTTGTTGACACAAAATAACCGGTGTGGCTATTCCATGATTCATCAGGGTGTGGAAAAATGCCCGCATCTCTCCAACCGGATTTTGATGATGGGATTGCAATAAGACAACTATCTGTAAATCTGACCTTAACAAATTGAGAATGGCATCGTTTAAGTCCGCATAGGTTAATTTCAGAAATTTCGCTTCCGATGTATCTTGTACTAATTCATCAATTGAAGAAGGGGTGTAAACAGGATAAACAGTTCCAGTCCTACTCTTAATGGTTCCATTTTGAACCAAATAATCCGGTTCAATAGCGAAACGACCTTCTTTATTCACCAATACCACGGGGACTTGCTCACCGCCTATGTTCAATACCTGATAGGTTTTTCTTCTTGTATATTCATAAGGAGAAAAGTCAGGATTAAGCTCAGCGGCAACGGTTTTATGTCCTTTCTTTAAAAGCACATGCTCTACCAATTGTCGAGCTACGGGGATCTCTGCCTCCGGATCTTCGCTTAGCGAAACGCGAATGGTATCACCTATGCCATCATGCAACAAAGCCCCGATGCCAACCGATGATTTGATGCGACCGTCTTCTCCATCACCGGCTTCGGTAACGCCAAGATGCAAAGGGTAATGCATATCGTGCTTGTCCATTTCCGAGACCAACAAACGCGTTGCATGCACCATCGATAAGGTATTGGATGCCTTCATCGAGATCACCACATCCTTGAAATTTTCCGCTTCGCAGATGTGCAAAAACTCCATGCACGATTCCACCATTCCTCTTGGCGTATCACCCCAACGATTCATCATCCGTTCACTCAAAGAGCCATGGTTGACGCCAATGCGGATGGCGGTGCCCTGCTCTTTGCATATATTCAACAATTCCGTGAATTTAAGCTTGATCTTCCGAAACTCTTCCTGATATTCTTCTTCCGTATAATCAGCAGTGCGCACTACCCTTCCAATGTAATTACCGGGATTGATGCGGACCTTCTCAACATGCTGCGCTGCAATATTGGCAGCATCAGCCCGAAAATGTATATCAGCCACTAAAGGAACAGTGCAGCCCTGATTCAACAAAGCCTGTTTGATGTTTTTCAGATTTTCCGCTTCCTTCACCCCCTGCGCCGTAAAGCGAACAATTTCGGCGCCCGCTTCCACCATCCTGATACATTGTGCTACCGAACCCTCAGTATCATTGGTGTCGGTATTGGCCATGGATTGCAAGCTGACAGGATATTCACCGCCCAGGAAAATATGCCCGATATGCACCGTATGGGCTTGTCGCCTGTGATAATTAAATTGATCAACCATTTTTTGGAGTCTAACAAAGAACTGCAAACTTATATTTATTTTGTCAATCTTGAAGCTTTTGTCGAAAAGTTTTTATGTGGGGAGTGTTTATTAGTAGTTGGTAGATAGTAGTTAGTAGTTAGTAGTTTTTTTGGAAGTTATGGAAGTTAATAGCTAGTAGTTGGTAGTTAGTAGTTAGTAGTTAGTAGTTAGTAGTTTTTTTGGAAGTTATGGAAGTTAAAGAAGTTAGGGAAGTTAGGGAAGTTACGAGTTCCGTGTTCCGGGGTCGCGAGTTTAGCTTTTAGCTTTGTTCTTCGTTCATCGTTTTTTTATCTTTACTTTTTGTTCTCAGTTCAACAATTCAACAAAATTAAACTCTAAACACTAAACATTAAACAATTTATTCTGTCTTTGCTCTTTTGTCTTTGCTCTTTTGTCTTTGCTCTTTGTTCTCAGTTAAACAGTTCAACAGTTCAACGATTAAACACTAAACACTACACATTAAACAATTAAATGCTATCTTTGCATCGTTTTTTTCAATAGATATCATGCGCTTTAAACCTAAGTTATTTTCAAGTTTACGAACTTACTCCAAAGAACTATTTTACAAGGACTTAATGGCCGGCATTATTGTCGGGATTGTGGCTTTACCCTTAGCTATTGCGTTCGGGATAGCATCGGGAGTTGCGCCTGAGAAAGGGCTTTTCACTGCTATTATTGCAGGTTTTATCATTTCATTCTTCGGAGGAAGTAAGGTTCAGATTGGCGGACCAACCGGTGCTTTTATCGTCATCGTTTACGGCATAGTGCAGGAATTTGGGGTTACGGGACTGACCATTGCGACCATCCTGGCTGGTGTTATGCTCATAGCCATGGGCTTGCTTAAGCTTGGCGCAATCATCAAATTTATTCCCTACCCCATTGTGGTCGGTTTTACGAGCGGGATTGCCCTGACCATTTTTGCTACTCAGATAAAAGATTTATTTGGCATGACCATAGAGTCGATGCCGGCAGATTTTATCAGCAAGTGGATTATATATGCCAAAAATATCCAAACGACTAATTTGGCAGCTTTAGCCGTTGGAATTCTCAGCATTGTCATCATTATCTTCACGCCAAAATTTTCAAAGAAAATACCCGGTTCTCTGATTGCCATTGTTGTAATGACAGCGATAGTTTACGTTTTGCGCGAATTTTTCGGCTTTACCTCCATTGAAACCATCGGCGACAGATTCAGCATTGACCCCTCTTTGCCCAAAGCCGATGCACCCAGAATTACTTTCGACATGGTGCAAACGCTGATACCGGCCGCTTTTACCATTGCCATGCTGGGTGCCATAGAATCATTGTTGTCAGCTACGGTTGCTGATGGCGTTATCGGCGACAGGCATCATTCCAATACGGAATTGATAGCACAGGGAATTGCCAATGTGATAACACCCATTTTCGGAGGGATCCCCGCAACCGGTGCCATCGCGAGGACTATGACCAATATAAACAATGGCGGACGAACTCCGGTGGCGGGTATTATTCACTCCATCGTCTTATTGTTGATTTTACTTTTCCTGGGTAATCTCACCAAACACATTCCCATGGCTTGCCTGGCAGGGGTACTCGTCATGGTTGCATACAACATGAGCGAATGGCGGACTTTCAGGGCCTTGCTGAAAGGTCTGAAATCAGATATGCTGGTATTGGTCACGACCTTTTTACTGACAGTCATTTTTGATTTGACCATCGCCATTGAACTTGGTTTGGTATTGGCGGTTGTATTGTTTGTCAAAAGAATGTCTGAAAGCTCTCAAATCAGCATATTTAATGAAGAAGTGGAAGAAGCTGAATACGTTGAAGGCAATATTGAATCTGGAATGTTACAACTTCCCAAAGGAGTTGAGGTATATGAAATTGAGGGTCCGTTCTTTTTCGGATTGGCCAATAAATTCGAGGAGACGATGAAGAAAATCGGTAGCAGTCCGGATGTCAGAATTATCAGAATGCGGAAAGTACCCTTTATCGACTCTACCGGATTAAATAATCTAAGCAACCTCATCCGGATGTCGAAAAAAGACAAGACTGTGATTGTGTTGTCGGGTGTAAATGAACAAGTCCGTAACGCCATTAAAAAAGCCAACATTGACAAGAGGATCGGAGATGAGAACATCTGTAACAACATCACCGAAGCATTGGCAAGGGCAGAAAAAATCATAGCGAAAAATAAAAAATAGTAAAAATTTGATTTATCAAATTCATTTAATTATTTTTGTCTGATATTTTCTTAAGATGACCAATCGATACGAAGAGCTGATCAGCAAGTTTGAGATAAAACTGCGAAAATTAATTGCGGAGTATCAGTCATTGCAAGTTCAAAGTGATAGTCTGAAAGCGGAGTTGGCACATAAAAATGAAAGTCTGATTGAAGCTCACGGTACTATACTTGAACTGAGAAAACAAAACGATCACCTGTTAATGGCTAATCAGATCAGTGGAAACAAAGAAGAGCGTGCTGAAGCCAAAAAACAAATTGACAGGATGGTGCGGGAAATTGATCAATGTTTAGCTCTCTTGAACGAATAGAGCATATGAACGACGATATTTTTATTATACATGTTCAAATTGGAGGTTTTCCTATTGCGTTACGCATTCCCCGAAGTGATGAGGAAAAATATAGAAAAGCCGAAAAGATGGTTACCAAGCTGACTGAGATGTATTATAACGAATACAGTCAGCATGCTTATGAGGACATACTAAAACTCGTTGCATTCCAATTAGCGGTAAAGGTTTCAGAATATGAACTGAAAGAAGACACAGCTCCTATCGCAGAAAGAATTGAACTGCTTGAAAAAGAGATAGATGCTGTATTGAATCAGGAATAAGTTTATCGTACAATCAATTATTCCCGCGCATATCAACATGACTGCATTCATGTTTGATGTGCGTTTTTTTGTGTCTGACATTGATAATAAATATTATAAATATTAAAATACACGCATATGACCCTATATATGATCATCACCGGAATAGCCGGTTTGCTCCTTGGGAGCGGGGTGATATTAATTATCAACTCTGCCCTTCAAAAGAAAAGAAAAAAAGATGCTTTAGCCGAAATAGAATTGCTCAAAAAAGACCAACTGATTGAGGTTAAGGAGAAATTCATTGCACTTAAGGCTGAACACGAACAACAAGTGCAACAGCGTAACGCCAAAATACAAGACAGAGAAGTAAAACTCCAGCAGCGCGAAATGCAACTCAATCAAAAGCAGGGAGAAGTTCAACGTAAAATAAATTCAGTGGATGCACTGAAAGAATCACAAGAACAACAACTTCAACTGCTTGAAAAAAGAAAAGTCGAACTCGATCAGCTTGTCCATCAGGCTCAGACGCAATTGGAAAATGTTTCAGGTTTATCCGCCGCAGAAGCCAAAGAACAATTAATTGAATCTTTAAAAGATGAAGCCAAGACCAATGCCATGGCGTACATCAACGACATCATGGCTGAGGCAAAAATGACTGCCAACAAAGAGGCTAAAAGAGTAATCATCAACACCATCCAAAGGGTAGCCACCGAAACAGCCATTGAAAATTCAGTAACGGTATTTCATATTGAATCGGATGAAATTAAAGGTAGGATCATCGGTCGTGAAGGTCGTAACATCCGGGCTTTGGAAGCCGCTACCGGTGTGGAAATCATCGTTGATGACACACCCGAAGCCATCGTTCTTTCAGCCTTCGACCCTGTGCGCAGAGAAATTGCCAGGCTGTCCCTGCATCAATTGGTGACCGACGGACGCATTCATCCTGCCCGCATCGAAGAAGTAGTCAACAAAGTACAGAAACAAATAGAAGAAGAAATTGTTGAAGTGGGTAAACGAACTGCCATAGATTTGGGTATTCATGGTTTACACCCTGAACTGGTACGCCTGGTAGGAAAAATGAAATATCGCTCTTCATACGGACAAAATCTCCTGCAACACTCGCGCGAGGTGGCCAATCTTTCTGCTACCATGGCTTCTGAATTGGGCTTGAACCCCAATGCTGCCAAACGTGCCGGATTATTACACGACATTGGAAAAGTGCCCGATGACGAGCCGGAAGCACCACACGCAATCCTTGGTATGCGGCTGGCTGAAAAATACAAAGAAAAGCCCCAGGTTTGCAATGCAATCGGTGCGCACCATGACGAAATTGAAATGGAAAGCCTGCTTGCACCCATCGTCCAGGTTTGTGATGCCATTTCAGGGGCAAGACCCGGAGCAAGACGCGAAATTGTGGAAGCTTATATCAAGCGCCTCAAAGACCTTGAAAGTCTGGCAGCACAATATCCGGGCGTTGTTAAATCCTATGCCGTACAGGCCGGTAGAGAACTGCGCGTAATCGTTGGTGCCGATAAGCTGGATGATAAAGAAACCGAATTATTATCATTTGATATTGCCAAAAAAATCCAGGATGAAATGACCTATCCCGGTCAGGTAAAAATTACGGTAATTAGGGAGACGAGGGCGGTGAGTTATGCAAAATAAACTAAGAACGAAGAACGAAGAACGAAGAGTGAAGAACGATGAACTAAAAACTGACCACGCGACCCCGGAACACGGAACTCGGAACACGTTAACTTCTCTAACTTCTCTAACTTCATTAACTTCCAAAAACTACAAACTACAAACTACAAACTACTAACTACTAACTACTAACTACTAACTACTGGCTACTGACTTCCATAACTTCACAACAAACAAACATAAAAAAACCACTTGCATTTTAATATCTTTTCAATAACTTTGTGGCGTCAATTTAAGGTCATCTTATTTGACATAAACACCAGTCAGAACTAATCAACTATACACAAAAACAGACATGAACACTCATTCAATCACAACGAAAGCAATCGCTCTGTTGTTAGCGGTTGTCATTTTGTTTTCCGGTTGTGCCAGTACTACGCTGATACAATCAATTCCGGGAGAAGCAAAAATTTACATTGATGGTCAGCCTGTAGGGAAAACGCCCTACTCTCACACTGATACAAAAATTGTGGGGAGCACAACCTCAGTGAAATTAGTAAAAGAAGGTTACGAAGATTTTTATGCTTCCTTTTCACGAACGGAACGAGCTGATGTGGGCGCTATCATTGGTGGTATATTTTGTTGGATTCCTTTTTTATGGACGATGGAATATAATCCCATACGCACCTATGAGATGATACCGGTTGCTGAACAAGAAGAACAGCCGGCTATCCAAACCACACAAACACAAGACGACCAATCGTCTTCAAAATTCGAAAAACTTAAGGAGCTAAAACAGCTGCTGGATGAAGAGATCATCACCCGGGAAGAATTTGAAAAAGAGAAAGCAAAAATATTAGGAGCAGAATAAGTTTTATTTGAGAACAGCAGCTAGGATATTCGCTAATTTCATATTTAATACAAAAAACCAACTATTTCACATCACAATGATTTAGTTGGTTTTTTGTGTCTTCTTTTTTGAACGATAAACGAAGAACAAGGAACAAAGACAAAAGAACAAAGACAGATTAACGAAGAGTGATGAACTAAAAACTAAAAACTGAACTCGTGACACCGGAACATGGAACAGGGATATTCGTTTAATTCAACTTTAAAAGCAGAATTAATAAATATGTTGGGGCTGTCCCAAAAGCAAATATTCAACAAAAAACAGCAAGGTGTTTTAGAAGTGTCCCAAATGCAAGGCACTGAGATTGAGGGCAAAGGAGCATACTGAAGTATGTGACTGAGCCCGAATATCGAAAGTAACGTGGTTACTGAGCAAAGTCGAAGTACAGCAGTTGGGCGCTTATAAAACACCGTTTATGGAATCAGCCCGAGCATCTTGCTCCTTGCAAGCATGCACGCACCAATAAGGCCAACTTTGTCACCTAATTTGGAAAGCTTTATAGCCGTATCCTTGCTTACTAAGTTTAAGGAGTATTTTTTTACGGCACTCTTAAGGGGTAACAATAAATAATCTCCGGCATTTGCCACGGTTCCTCCTATAACAACCAGCTCCGGATTCAGTAAATTTATCAGCCCCGCTATGTGTTTTCCAAGCGTGTTTCCTACATCCTCTATCAGTTCTATTGCCAATATATCCTCGTTTAGTGCCGCATGTATAATGTCTTCTAAAATTATGGACTTATTTTTTTCTATTTTCTTTGTCAATGAAGACGAATAACCTTCTGCAATTTTTTCAAGGAATTTTTTATAAATGTAACTTCCGGAAGCCTCCGTTTCGAGACAGCCTTTCTTTCCACAGTGGCATATTATTTCATTGTCAAAGACGGTCATATGCCCAAACTCACCTGAGAATCCAGATTTACCATAGTATAGTTGTCCGTTGATGATAATCCCCAGCCCAAGTCCCCAGCTTACATTGACGAACAACACATTTTTTTCGCCACCGACACATCCTTTCATATATTCACCGTAAGCCATCGATCGTGAATCATTGTCAATGGTGACATGTATCCCAAACCGCTCCTTAAAAACTTCCGTCAGCGGTCTTTCGTCAAAATAAAAAAAGCTGTAGCTGTGTCCGGATTCAGTATTGACCCGCCCTGATATATTAATACCGATACTCAATATCGAGTCTCGTGGAACTGTTGTTTGTCCCAAAAAGTCGCTTATTATTTCACACAAGTTGTCGAAGCTTTCGTGTGTACGATCCATCTGAAAAGGTATATTCATCTGTGAATCAACCAACTCTCCCTTAAAATTGATCACACCTATATTGATGTGAAATTGCCGCATATCTACTCCGACAAAATATCCGGAATTCGCGTTCAGTCCGTAAATGCTCGGACGCCGTCCACCGCTGGTTTCCTGTTTTCCTAATTCCAAAACAAAACCGTCATCCATCAGTTCCGCAACCAACTTGGTAACAGTAGGTACGCTCACACCCATTTCTCTACCTAAATCTGCCAATGTACACTCACCGTTGTTGATGTAACAACAGATAATTTCTCTTTTCAGAAAAGCATTTTTAAAACCTGAATTTATTTCTTGTATAAATTTTAAAGTCATACTGTCTTGCAATTAAAATATTTGCATAAAATTATGCAAGTTTAAAGGAAAAAAAAGAAATAAAAAAATTCTACCTGTACATTTTAACAATTAAATTCCATTTCGGGTAAATTTTAAAGCAAAAATATGTTTTTCAACATATTTGATAAAATATTTTATTAATTACATTGCTTATAATAAAATAGTTTTATATATTCGCATCATATTTTTTTAATAAACGCAATTTTTAAAAATCAAACCAATAAAGAGTTTTATATGACGAAAACTGAAAACATAAGCTACGTTGCTTTCTTATCTTTTATTGCTGCCTTAGGCGGGTTCTTGTTTGGTTATGATACCGCTGTAATTTCAGGAACTGTGACCCAAGTAACTTCCCAGTTTAGCCTCACACCGCTACAAAGTGGCTGGTATGTAGGCAGTGCTTTGGTCGGCTCCATCATCGGTGTTTCCATTGGTGGTGCTTTAAGCGACAAACTGGGCAGGAAACCCACGATGATGATATCAGCCGTTTTGTTTTTCATTTCGGCTATCGGATGTGCGATATCTCCCAATCTTGATATTTTAGTCATCAGCAGAATGATTGGCGGCGCCGGTATCGGTATTGTGTCGATTGTTTGTCCCGTTTACATATCTGAAATTTCCACCACCACCTACCGGGGCAGGATGGTATCGCTTTATCAACTGGCTGTAACCATCGGTTTTTTGGGAGCGTACCTGATGAATTATTACCTGCTGAATCTGTCTCACACTTTTCAATCCGGTAATGAGTTGATATTTAAAATATTCAGCACCGAAGTATGGCGTGCTATGCTTGGTGCCGCAGCCGTTCCGGCTCTTCTGTTTTTGGTTGTTATTTTCTTAATTCCTGAAAGTCCGAGATGGCTGATTGTCCACTCACGCGAGTTGGAGGCAAGCAAAACACTGAGTAATATTTACAGGAATAAGGAAAAGGTTCAATTCCAAATAAACGAAACAAAAGCAATGCTTCAAGGCGAAGAGAAATCCAATTGGAAAATTCTGCTTGAACCTTGGATTCTCAGAGCAGTGCTTATCGGGGCGGCAATAGCTATGCTGGGACAGTTTATGGGAGTAAATGCTGTGCTGTATTACGGACCGACTATTTTTGAAAACAGCGGACTGTCAAGCGGGGATTCGCTGTTTTATCAATCACTTATAGGAGTGGTAAATGCTGCCACAACCATTTTGGCTATGTTCTTTATTGATAGAATAGGCAGGAAGAAACTGGTTTACATCGGGGTTTCAGGCATGATACTGACACTGATCCTGATTGGTTTCTATTTTTTCAAAGGTCAGGAAATGGGACTTTCAAACTTATTCCTGCTTGTATGTTTCCTGCTGTATATCTTTTTCACAGCCGGATCGATCAGTGCCGTTATCTTCGTGTTCTTATCGGAAATGTACCCTACGAAAGTACGTGGTCTGGCCATGAGTATTGCCGGACTCTCACTGTGGGTCGGTACGTTCCTTATCGGACAGCTGACTCCCTGGATGCTTTCCACCCTGACTCCCGCAGGAACATTCTGGCTTTTTGCTGTAATGTGTATACCTTATATATTGATTGTATGGAGGTTAATGCCCGAAACGGCAGGAAAATCATTGGAAGATATAGAACGTTTTTGGATGAAAGAAAAAAAATAAAAAAATTATGAATTGCAAGAAATTAACATCGCAGTATCGCGACGAGCTTTTGAACAATGTAGTTCCTTTCTGGTTAGAGAAGTCACAGGATAAGGAATATGGTGGTTACTTCACCTGTCTTGACAGAGAAGGAAATGTATTTGACACCGATAAATTCATTTGGCTGCAAGGACGGCAAGTGTGGATGTTTTCCATGTTGTATAATAATGTGGAAAAACGACAGGAATGGTTGGATTGTTCCATTCAGGGAGCGGAATTCCTGAAAAAACATGGACACGACGGCAATCTAAACTGGTATTTTTCGCTGACACGGGAAGGAAAGCCCTTGGTAGAACCTTACAACATCTTCTCCTACACATTTGCCACAATGGCTTTCGGACAACTGAGCAAAGCCACAGGTAATAAGGAATATGCTGAGATTGCCCGAAAAACATTCGACATCGTACTCGCCAAGCGAAATAACCCAAAAGGAAAGTGGAACAAGGCACATCCCGGAACACGAGATATAAAATCTTTTTCCTTGCCCATGATTTTGTGTAATCTTGCTTTGGAAATTGAACATTTGCTGGAACCTGAAATATTGCAAAAAACAATAAACGAGTGCCTGCACGAGGTGTTGGAAGTGTTTTATCGTCCCGAGTTAGGCGGCATTGTCATAGAAAATGTAAACACCGATGGTTCGTTATCCGACACATTCGATGGCCGCCTTATTAATCCCGGGCATGCTATCGAGGCCATGTGGTTCATCATGGACCTGGGCGTGCGTCTCAATCGTCCCGAGCTTATCGAAAAAGCTGTGAAAATAACACTTATCATGTTGGAGTACGGTTGGGATGAAAAATACGATGGAATCTTTTACTTTATGGACAGAAAAGGTTTTCCGCCTCAGCAACTTGAGTGGGACCAAAAACTGTGGTGGGTGCACATTGAGTCACTCATTTCTCTTATCAAAGGCTATCAACTGACAGGTTCCAAAGAATGCCTGGATTGGTTTAAAAAAGTGCATGACTATACGTGGAAAGGATTTAGAGATCCTGAATATCCCGAATGGTGGGGCTATCTCAACCGTCAGGGTGAGGTACTGCTCAACCTAAAAGGTGGAAAATGGAAAGGTTGCTTCCATGTGCCGCGCGGACTGTATCAGGTATGGAAAACGCTTGAAAAAATTGAATAGAAAACAAAACAACAAAAAAATAGAACAGAAAACAACAGAACAATTACAAGTCTAATACAAACATGGAAACGACAAAACTTTGGAGTTTATGTGTACTGCTAATCTCCTCACTCCTACTCTCTTGTGAGTCCAAGGAGTTTGGAGCTAATGAGTATGACCCAAATACTCCCATCACTGTATCTCAAATGCCGAAAGTGTTTTCATTTTCTCCACTTGAAGGTAAAACCGGTGATACAATCACTATCAAGGGCATAAATTTCACCACTGCAGTAAGTGTTAGCTTTGGTGGAAAAATGGCCAAATCGTTTGAAATTATCAATGATTCTGTGATCCATGCAGTTATAGGATTTGGAGGCTCAGGAACTGTAAGTGTTACGAATCATAAAGGAACAAAATTTTTAGAAGGTTTTACTTATATTGTAGTGATTCCGCCAACTCCTAATCCCAATTTAGCTTTAGATAAATCGGCAACCGCCTCCTCAGCAAGCTCCAATTCTGAAGCTTTGGCGATTGATGGTGACTTGGACACTCACTGGACGGCGTCAGAAGGTGACGATCATTGGTATAAGGTAGATTTGCAACGAGTTTATGAAATCAACAGAATCCACATAGTTTGGAAGGCTGCATATGCATCAGAGTTTGAATTGCAGGTATCTACCGATGATGTAAGTTTCACTACGGTTTATTCCACTACATCCGGTGAAGGAGGGACGGTTGACTACAAATTTGAAGATACCCCTGCAAGGTATGTTAAAATTTTACTTCACAAGAGAGGGACAACTTCAAATTACTCTTTTTCGGAATTTGAAGTTTATGCAGATCCTCCTCCGGTGAATCTTGCATTATTTAAAACAGGTTCTTCTTCAGGAGATTTTAATTCTCCAAGCCTGGCATTGGACGGAGATCCGAATACTCGTTGGTCAGCGACTGAAGGAGACAACCACTGGTATAAGGTTGATCTGGGAAGTGTTGTAAAAGTTGGCAGGATATATATCATGTGGGAAGGTGCTTATGCGTCAGAATATGCCATCGAATTATCAGTTGATGATGAAACCTATACCGAAGTCTTTTCGACTACAACCGGTACGGGAGGCAATGTGGATCACATATTTGAACAAACAGAAACAAGGTATATAAGGATACAATTGATAAAACGGGGAACACCTTGGAATATGTCTTTCTGGGAATTTCAAGTCTTCGAAGAATAGTTTTCATACACTAATAAATGCATCATGAGAAATCTGTCTTTAATCATAATCGTAGTTGTAATCTCGGCCATCTGTAATTCTTGCGGAGATTCATCAACAACACCACCCAAACCGGAAAATGGAAATGGAAACATAAATAATATGGATTTGGTGTACGATATTGTAAAAAAATCTCAGATTTCATATATAAAAAGCTTACAACTGCCAAGTGGTGCAATAACAGACAACACCCAATCAAACAGCAAGATATGCGGATATTTTGCCAATTTTGCCTGCATTGCATTATTGAAAAACCCGAGCACAGAAAATACAGATGTAGTAAAAAAATACATGCAATGGTATATGGGGAAATTAAATGGTGAAGTAAACACCATTCAAGGCGGCAGTGAAATTGTCGGTTCAATTTATGACTATTACGCTCCAAATGAAACTACTCAAGGTAATTATGACTCTGTGGATTCTTATGCTGCTACCTTTTTGATGCTGGCACAGGAGTTCGCAATGCTTTCTGCTGAAAACAAAAGCTGGCTAATGCAATATATTACTAAATTAAATTTAGTAGCAAAAGCATTGGAAACATGTTTGGATACTGAAGAAAATTCCATCCCCACAACATTCTCCAATGATGATGACGATTACCTTTCTATTGCATCTTATGTTTATCCCGCAAAATACTTAATGGACAATTCTGAAGTGAATAGAGGATTAAAATCAGCCAAGTGGTTGCATGATGAAGGACTATTAACTACGACATCCAACTACAATATGCTTGTTAATAAGAACACCAACTCGATTGAATCCGAATTTTGGAAAAGCACGATGTATAATTGGATAGACAATAAAGACAATGAAGACGTGCTAACTTCCAGTTGGGATAAGTTTTATGCTGATGCTACTTCTCAATTGTATCCGGCTATTTTTGAAGTGATTGACCCTTATTCAAGCAGAGCCAATAAACTATATACGGAATTCAATAAAAATTATCCCAATTGGTCACTCGGCATACTCCCTTCAAGTTCTCACGCATGGGCTATATTATCCTTTGCGGCAGCGAATATCAACGATAAAGCACGAGTGGAAGAGTATATGAAACATATTTATTCGTTTAATTCTGTCAACAAACAAAAAGATCATTGGTATTCATTTGAATCTGCTTTCGTCCTTTTGGCAATAGACAAAATAAAGAAATCAAGTTCTGCAACCCCGTATATACCATTAAATTAAAACAAGAAATTATAGATATACCATATTTAGTCAATATTTCCATACAGATGAGAAACAAAAAATCAAAAAATATTGAAAAAGCAATGATCTTGATCTTGATGACCATTACAATTGCCTTCCCTTCCTTTTCACAGAATAACCGACCTGTCAGCGGTACCGTAAGCGACGAAAACGGGGAAGCACTCATAGGTGTATCTGTACAAATAAAGGGCACGGGCATAGGAGTAGCGACAGACATTAACGGACAGTTTAATCTGAATGTTGCGAATAGCGATATACTTGTGGTGAGCATGATTGGATTCGTTTCGCAGGAAATTCCCGTAAACAATAAACAAAGAATTGATGTAACATTGCTGGAAAGTACAACTGAACTGCAAGATATAGTTGTAATTGGTTATGGAACAGTTGCCAAAAAGGATATCACAGGAGCTATTTCGGTAGTAAAGGGCGAAGAAATCAATAAAATGTCAATAAGCAGTGTTTCAAATGTGCTGCAAGGTAAAACCACTGGTGTAACTGTTTCCCAAAGCAGTGGAACTCCCGGTGCTCCCGCTGTTGTAAGGATTAGAGGAATTGGCTCTATCCATGGCTCCAATACTCCCTTGTACATAGTTGACGGTCTGCCTCAAAACGACATAGACTATTTAAATCCAAACGACATTGAATCAATCGCCATACATAAAGATGCTTCTGTAGCAGCCATTTATGGGTCCAGGGCTTCAAACGGGATAATCATCATTACAACCAAAACAGGCTCAGTAAATGAAACCGCAACGGTTCAATACGACAATTATCTCGGATTTCAATCGCCGTGGAAAAGACCTTATATGCTGAATGCCAGGGAATTTATCGAATATAAAAATCGGGCTGCCGATGCCGTGAATGCACCAAGATTACTGGAATTTTCTACGGATGAAAACATTGCTGCCGTGATGAATTTTGTGGAAAAAAACTCTGGTCCGAACGGAACTGACTGGTGGAATGAAATAACCAACAATCAGGCTTTTATACAAAATCACAACCTCAGCTTCAGTGCAGGGACAAAAAACCTGGGAATACACTCAAGCCTGGCCTATCTTGATCAGGATGGGATTATAAAAGGTTCTGAATATGAACGTCTTTCGTGGAGAAACAACCTGAATGTAAAACTGGGTTCAAGAGTATCATTGAAAACGAACATAGGAGTTATTTACGAGAAAAAACGGGTAATTGATGAAAACAACCCATATACCGGAACTATTTTTTCAGCTATGACAGCCGATCCGATTACCCCGGTTTACAGAAGTAACTTAGTAGAAGTACCCTCTTTTTTAAATCATATTTATAACGGATATGAACCTAATAATCTTTATTCCTTATACTCGGGGATACTGTATTCGAACAAACGCAATCCGGTAGCACAAATTGAGAGAATGCGACAGAGCAAATATGAAACTTACGGGGTGAAAGGAGGAGCAGATCTGGATATAAAAATATTCGATTTTTTGAAATTCAATTCAAGGATAGGAGTAGATGTTGTTCGCTCTACAACAGATGGGTTTCAACCAAAATATGTATTAAATTCATTTGATTACAGCTCTACAAATACAGTAATAAATTCATTGCACAGCAGCAATTACTTCATAAATGAAAATATTTTATCTTACGAACAAACATTCAATAAAATAAAATTGTCAGCCCTCGCCGGTTATTCCTTTGAAGTTACAAAGGTATCTTCCTTCAGTGCATCCGTACAAGGCATTATCAATAATGACCCTGAAATGAGGATTCTGAACAATGGAACTTTAAATCCGACCGTATCGGGTTATCCTTATTCCAATGCACTAAATTCCTATTTTGGAAGAATAGGATTTGATTACGACAGCAAGTATATAATTTCTGCAAATTTACGTCGGGACGGGTCTTCAAAATTTGCCAAACAATACAGATGGGGTACATTCCCTTCCATTTCGGGTGCCTGGCGCTTTTCTGCCGAAGAATTCCTGACTCAGGCAAGTTCGTGGCTAAGCGACGGAAAGTTAAGAATCAGCTATGGACACATCGGAAATCAAAATATTAGCGGCGGATCGTATATGGCAACCTATGGCAGCACCATATACGACCGGTACATGTTTGGTGACGAAAATACCGCCCTGATAGCTGCCGGTCGCCAGTTTACCGGAAATCCCTTGCTGCAATGGGAAACCTCAAAACAGTTTGATGTTGGAGTAGATTTAATTTTGTTCGATGGAAAAATTGAATTTATAGGAGATTATTTCAACAAAACCCTGGATAATATGCTGATGATAGTACAACTTCCTACCACATTGGGTTATCCAAACTTCCCCTATGTGAATGTCGGCTCAATGGTGAATTACGGCTGGGAGTTGGGACTAACTTACAGAAAGAATCAGGGAGATTTTAAATATGATCTGACTGCAAATATATCGACTTACAAAAACAGGGTTATTTCACTAGGGAGCGGTGATGCAGTCTACGGTTCTGCCTATCTGGACAATGTACTTACCAAGACTGAAGTCGGAATGCCCGTGGGTTATTTTTACGGATACGTAACCAATGGTATTTTCCAAAACGAACGAGAGGTGGAGAACGGTCCGCAACGTGATGACTCCACACCCGGAGATGTAAGGTATAAAGATTTAAACAAAGATGATTTCATCAACTCCGACGACCGTACTTTTATCGGTTCTCCTTGGCCTGACTTTGTGTATGGTATCACTGCCAATATGTATTATCGAAATTTTGACTTGAGCATATTTCTTCAGGGGTCACAAGGAAATGAAGTTATGAACATTATGCTTTACGACACTGAATCAGGAAACGGCTATCTGAATGCAGCCAAGGGCTTTTTGGAAAGAGCATGGGATGGAGAAGGCTCTACTGACCGTTATCATAAAATCTCACAAGTACAGGGATTAAATAATAGTGTTTCTGATTATTTTGTAGAAGACGGTTCTTACTTACGAATCAAAAACATTCAGCTTGGTTATAATTTTTCTCCTGCCCTGACTAAGTTGGTAAAAATAAATCATTTGAGATTATATGTAAGTGCACAAAATTTATTTACTTTTACGAATTATTCAGGATTAGACCCTGAAATAGGGTCCACAGATGCAAAATTAGCCGGTATCGACCAGGGATTTTATCCTCAAGCAAGGGTGTTAACAGTGGGATTAAACATTAAATTTTAAAGCATCATGAAACAATTATATAAATCACTATTAATCCTGCCGGTTCTTTTATCATTAAATTCGTGCAGCGACGATTTTTTGAACAGACCGCCCATGGGTGTTTTTACTGAGGATAATTTCTTCCTTTCTCCGGATGCAGGATTTAATTCAGTTGTAAAGGTCTATCAGACTCTGAATGACTTCTACGGTTACGAAGCTCCTCGTGCCGAATTGGGCAATATGTCAACAGATGACAGTGAAAAAGGAGGTTCGGATGCCGGTGACAGACCATGGGTTACCGATATCGGATCGGGAAGAGCACTTTCCACCAATACTTCTTTAGCCAATTACTGGAGTACCCTATACCTCGGAATTGGTAATGCCAATATAGCCCTGGAACAAATCCCTATCAATCCTCTGGTTGATGCTTCCGGTTATCGGATTAGCGATGAAGTAAAGGCAAGATATATCGCTGAATTAAAATTTCTAAGGTCATTCTTCTATTTTGAATTGGTAAAAGTTTTCGGTGGAGTTCCTCTCCTTGACAAAACCCTGACCGTAAAAGACATTCCTTCATTGGCAAGAGCTACTGAGGAAGAATCTTTCTTGTTTATTATGAAAGACCTGGATGAGGCTGAAGCTGAAGTGAATTTACCTTCAAAATCTGCTTTACCTGCCAATGAATTAGGCCGGATTACAAAAGAAGCGGTTTGGGCTATGCAGGCTAAAGTTTATATGTTTTTTGCGAAGGATGATCCTGAGTTATTCGTCAAAGCCCGTGATGCGGCAAAAAAAGTGATTGACTCGGGAAACTATACCTTAGAGCCGCGTTTTCAATCTTTATTTCTTGCAAATGGCTATAAATCAGATGAATCTATCCTGGTTAACATACGTGGTGATGATCCCGGCTCATTTATCTACGGCTCATTTATTCCAATTTATACTTCTCCAAGAGGACCGACAGGAGCTTGGGGATTCGACCAACCGACTCAAAATTTAGTAGATGAATTTGAAGCCGGCGACCCAAGATTATTGTTTACGATCATAGAACCCGGAGATAAATTTTCAAGAAATCCCGGTGAAGAAAAATTAGATTTTTCATCATACCCTTCTACCGGATATCACAACAGGAAATCATATCTTCCTCCAAATCGCCGGGGATTATTGGGTTGGGGGGATGATGCGTGGTCTTATCATATCATCAGATACGCAGATATTCTGCTTTTATATGCCGAATCACTCATTCATACAAATGGAAGTGCGAAAGATATTGCAGACAACATCAATTTAGTAAGACGAAGAGCCAATAATTCAAGACAAGACGATGCAGAAGCAATTTCAAGGACAAGGATCATTCAGAACAAAAATCTTCCGGATGTGCTGCAAACAGCCGACCTGACGGAGGCAGTCAGACACGAACGCAGGGTAGAACTGGCGATGGAATATAACCGTTTTTATGATTTAAAAAGATGGAATATTTATGTAGAAACAATGAATGAATATTCTGCCCTTCCGGGTTCTAACAATCGCGGGGCTGATTTTCAAAAAGGCAAAAATGAATACTTCCCTATTCCACAAGTTGAAATTGACAGATCGGGAGGGGTTATAAAACAAAATAAAGGATACAATTGATAATTTTTTAAAAACAAAAACGTGAAAAAAAATGCAATTTTATTTACAATTATTCTTTTTGGCATAGGAACTATCTTTGCCCAAGATCCGGATAAATATAGCGGAGGAAGTGGTTCATCATCAGATCCTTTTCAAATCGCTAATCTGGATGATTTGATTGAATTGTCAAACGCCGGAGCTGAATTCGGAGCTCATTTCTTGCAAACTGCAGACATTGATGCATCTGCTTCAGCTACACTTAACGGAGGAGCCGGATTTAAACCAATTGGGAAAATAGGAGAGTCCTTATTTTTCGGCACTTATGACGGCGGAGGATTTAGCATTTCTAATTTGACGATCAACAGACCTGCTGAAAACGAAGTAGGACTATTTGGTTATACCAACGGGGCTACTTTGAAAAATATTCATTTAAAAGCATCCAATATCAAAGGAGGTAGCTATGTTGGTGGAATCGTAGGCAATCTTTGGAATGGTGCAAATGTTTCCAATTCATCATTCGAGAATGGCACAGTGGAAGGTAATCAGAGAGTTGGAGGAATTGCAGGAAGTGTAACTGCTGAACCTGCAAATTTATTAACTACAAAAATTAGCACTTGTTTTTCAACAGGAGCCATCACAGGAGAAACCTTTGTTGGAGGAATTACCGGTTATAACACCGGATACATTTTTCAAAACTATTCAATGGCATCAGCATCCCCAACAAGCACTTTTGGAGGAATTGGCGGAGTAGTCGGACAAAATGGTAGTACCGGAACAATTTCAGAATGCTATGCAACAGGTGTAGTTACAGGTCCTTCCGGATATTCAGGAGGTATGGTTGGATTTAATGAAGTCAACCCTCCAGGTACTTCAGTTACAAAATCTTATTGGGATACAGAAACAAGCGGTATCACTGCAAGTGCCGGAGGTGAAGGGAAAACCAGCGCAGAAATGAAACTTCAATCTACCTATGTAGATTGGGATTTTACCGGTACATGGAAGTTTTTAGACGACCAAAATGATGGTTATCCGTTATTACAATGGCAAGCTGGCACAAACACTTCTATTGGAAATTTAAAAGCCCATCCGGAAATTACCCTCCATCCTGTCCGGGCAAATATTTATTCCATCAGTGTAAAAAATGCAACTTCTATGGAAATCTATTCTGTTTCGGGACAACTTGTAGGTATAAGAGAATTAAAAGAAGGCACGAATACTTTAGATTTGACCGGCTATATTAACGGGGTTTACATTGTAAATCTTCAGAATAAAGCTTTTAAATTGGTGAAAAATTAAAAAGGGCTTTCTCAAAACGATGTAACAGATTTAGAGAGGGAAGTCAAAGAAGTTACGAGTTACGAAGTCTGTGTTCTGTGTTCTCAATTAAGCATTACATACCCTTACTGTCGGAATTACAAGTGGCGATTTGTAGAATCCAAAATTACATCAGACTATTTCCTGTATAAGTTTCAAACTCATAATATCTTTACGGTTAATGGCTAATAAATAATATACAAGTTTAAGTTGCTTTCCTACCAGGTTATTTTACGATAAAATATTGATTAATCTATGATTTAACTTAAAACAACAGAAAATAAAAAAACAATTCTCTAACTTTTAAATTTTACAAGAAATGAAAAAAGTAATTTTTACCTTTTATTTATTGATTTGCTCTATGGCTGTTATGTACAGTCAGTACGTAGCAGATGGCATCATTGGTGAATGGGACACAACACCTATTCAATCGGAACCCGGGGTTTACCCTTATTTTAGATTTGCAGAACGAGACACTGTGTTGTATTGGGTAGTTTATGCTGCACAAGACAAACGTTTCGACTATAACCAATATCATTGGCTTGAAACGTGGTTTGACGCAGATTGTTTATCTACCACAGGATTGAAAGATCCTTGGCCTGGTGCAGGGCTTGATTACCTGGGACAAGGAACATCTCTATATTATCATACAGGTACGCCAGGTGGTACCGATTGGACTTACACTATGTTGGCGCAATGGCGGATAGTACGGAATGTGGCTCCGGACAGCATGGCATGTGAACATTCTGTGCATAAAAGCCTGTTTACTAAAGTTCCACTGGGAACTACTTTTGGTGTTTCATTTCACGTGTGGTACAAGAATGACGATAAGCATTGGTTACCGGAGATAAACGCAGGATTTAGTACTGATGCACTAAATGTTTATAAGATTAAAAATAGAACGACATTGTATATAACAAAGACATTAGATGCAACTGATACAATCACACTTGATTGCAAGAATGCCTTTTATAATCCCTATATGAATGACCCGGATACAGACGGCTATTTGAATTTCCAGAACGGGATAGATTACACAGCCAATCCCAGCCACTGGGCCAGTTGGGGAATTAATTTAGAAACTCCCCAAATATTTGATTTGAGAATGACTTATACAAGCACAGGCGCGGGTCAAGTTTCGCTATCATTTGTTGATATGGCAACAAATGTGGTGACAAAGACATTCCCTGCAATTGACTTTTCTACCAATGGTACAATGAGTGAAACAAAAGTATTTCAAATTGATGCTTCAGATATCCCTGCCGGGTATTATATGGTTGTTTTGAAAAATTCGGCAACAGATTCAAACTTGAAAGTTCAGAACCTGAAATTGACAAAAGGTACCGGTGCTGTGAGTAAATGGGATACTGTCCCTATTCAATCGGAACCGGGGGTTTACCCTTATTTTAGATTGGCAGAAGAAAATAATACGCTTTTTTTGGCATTTTATGCTGAACAAGGTAGAAAATTCGTCCCTGCACAATATTGTTGGGTTGATGTGTTCTTTGACTCAGATCGTTTAAAAACTACAGGATATATAGGAGACCTTAATCATTGGCCTGCTGCAGGACTTGATTATCTAATCCAAGGGACGCCTCTACTTTATCATAGTGGTGGTTCTCCTACCACTTGGGATTGGGGTAGTGCAGGATCCATAGTTCGAACTATGACTTCGGATAACACTACAACTGAATATAGTGTAGCAAAAAGCAATTTTAATCAAAATTCACTGGAAGCTACTTTTGGTATTTCATTTCAACCTTATTATGAGAAATTGGATGATCCGGAGAATGTGGAGGCGTTTAATTTTCCGGTTATAGACGCAGGATTTAGTGCTGATGCAAGAAATATTTTTAAGATTAAAAATAGAACAACATTAGATATAACGACAGCATTAGGTTCAACTGATACAATCAAACTTAATTGTACAAATGCCTTTTATAATCCCTATATGAATGATCCGGATACGGACGGCTTTTTGAATTTTCAGAACGGGATAGATTACACAGCCAATCCCAGACACTGGGCTAGTTGGGGAATTAATTTAACAACTCCCCAAATATTTGATTTGAGAATGACTTATACAAGCACAGCCGCAGGTCAAATTTCGTTATCACTTGTTGATATGAAAACAAATGCAGTGATAGGGACAATACCCGGAATTGACTATTCTGCCAATGTTGCAATGAGTGAAGCCCGGTTGTGTCAAATTGATATTTCAAGTGTCCCTGCCGGATATTATATGGCCGTTTTGAAAAATTCGGAAACAAATTCAGAATTGAAAGTTCAGGACTTGAAATTGACAAAAGCTACTTCGTCTCATTTGGACGAAGTACAACTTCAAAAGGATGTTACAATACGTGTCGATAATAAGCAACTAACCATAGAATCTGGAAGTAATACAAAGATAAGCTTTAGCGTTTATACTATATCCGGGGCTTTAATTTCACAAATGGACAATACAAGTTCTGCCACGTTACATTTAGAAAGAGGTGCTTATATATTAAGCGTAAATAATGGTGGAAATGTATTTTCCAAGAAGATAATGGTATTGTAGTATGTTGTAGTAGTATTGTAGTTAAAGAGGGCTGTCTCATTTTTTTTGAGACAGCTTTTTTCTGTTTTAAATGTGAATCTATTCCGGGAAGTTAGTAGTTAGTAGTTAGTAGTTAGTAGTTAGTAGTTAGGGAAGTTAAATGAGTTCTGAGTTACGAGTTCTGAGTTACGTGGTTGCGAGTTCAGTTTTTAGCTGTTGGCTTTTAGCTGTTGGCTTTTAGCTGTTGGCTTTTAGCTGTTGGCTGTTTTGTCTCGTCCTAAAAAAAGTTTACACATTTTGTTATACTTATTTCTTTTTCTTTTTTTGAAATTGATAGCCATTTTGTCAAGTTAGAAAGGTAAGTTAAGTCAAGGTTTTGCGAAAAAATACTAT
>Ga0255344_1000965_pt1 | contig 41540 bp, 32 predicted proteins | sample wastewater_treat_5_FD_192414 | JGI IMG/M metagenome (GOLD analysis project Ga0255344, IMG submission 192414) | Wastewater microbial communities from Lulu Island WWTP, Vancouver, Canada - plant18 | ecosystem: Engineered > WWTP > Wastewater > Unclassified | place: Canada: Vancouver, British...
AGGTAATTAGAAGAAAAATATGCTCTTATAAAGGTAATTTCACTATTGACCACAAAAGCGGGTAATAGCCTGTTCAATACCAAAGACTGAAAGCGGCTCCCCCGGCGTCATTCCTGCGCAGGCAGGAATCTTAACGCGAGATGCTATTTATAAGGGTCATGCTGTTGCCGTCAGCTACGCGGGAAAGTCTTTGAAAGTAAGGATTATTTTGTGTTTGTATGTCTTGAAGTCTTTGGTGTGGATCAGGGTGATATGTAAAGCAAGGCGTCCATAACCTGATTAAGATTCCTGCCTTCGCAGGAATGACGGAGGGGGAGGCAGGAATGACGAAGAGTGCAGGGACAGCGGAGAGTGTGGTGATGACGGTGCGTACAGGAATAGCGCCGGAGACATGCAATTCTTCCCTTGGGAACGCCAATCTCCGCAGTGGCACACAAGCGGGCGATGACGAAGGCAGTCACTCAGACTTGCCGCGGAAATACGTCCTGCGACATACACACAACATCACAGACCATACACGCCCATGCCAATACGAAGATTGGCGTTCCCAGGCTGGCGGATTTTATGGTTTGAGTCAGAGCATTTTGGTGTGGAGTCCGTATAAGCATCAGGTAATTAGAAGAAAAATATGCTCTTATAAAGGTAATTTCACTATTGACCACAAAAGCGGGTAATAGCCTGTTCAATACCAAAGACTGAAAGCGGCTCCCCCGGCGTCATTCCTGTGCACGCCGTCGTTGCACCTACCCCCGGCGTCATTCCTGCGCAGGCAGGAATCTTAACGCGAGATGCTATTTATCAGGGTCATGCTGTTGCCGTCAACTACGCGGGAAAGTCTTTGAAAGTAAGGATTCTTTTGTGTTTGTATGTCTTGAAACCTTTGGTGTGGATCAGGGCGATGTGCAGATCAAGACGTCCATATCCTGATTAAGATTCCTGCCTGCGCAGGAATGACGGAGGGGGAGGCAGGTATGACGGAGGGGGAGGCAGGTATGACGGAGGGGGAGGCAGGTATGACGGAGGGAGGAGCTGGAATGACGGCGGGAGAGCTGGAATGACGGCGGAGAGTGCAGGGACGGCGGAGAGTGTGGAGCAGGTGTGACAGGGGAAAGGCAATTCTTCCCCCAGGAATGCGGATAGCCTGCTTTCAGTCAGAGTATTGTGGTACAGGAACAAAACAGTTCAGCTGCGGCTAGACAGTGCTTCCCTCCCAGCCGCCGCCCAGTGCTTTATACAGGGATACCAGCGAGGTAAGCACAGAAACCTGCGACTGGAGCCGCTGATCCCGGGCAGTGAAAAGCGTGCGTTCGGCGTCGAGCACTTCCAGATAGCTGACCAGCCCCTGCGCATAAAGATCATTGGCAATAGCGAGCGCTTTTTCGCCTGCTTCAACGCTTTTGCCCAGTTCCTCAAAACGGTTCTGTTCCTGAGCATACAGCACCAGCGCATTCTCCACTTCCGCAAAAGACTGGATCACTGTTTTTTCATAGGAGAGCAGTGCCTGTTCCTGACGGGCATTCTGAATGTCGATATTGGCACGGATACGCCCGGCATCAAAGACCGGCCAGCGGATTGCCGGGCCGATAGACCAGATGCGGTTGGCACCCAGGCTCAGCCCCGAAAAATCTGAAGCGGAGCCCATCAGAGATCCGGTCAGCATGAATTTCGGGAAAAGATCGGCCGTTGCCACACCGATACGCGCCGTTGCCGCCGCCAGTAGACGCTCGTCTCTGCGTATATCAGGGCGGCGCCGGAGCAATTCGGACGGAATACCCACCAGAACTTCAGGCGGCGCATCGGGCAGCTCTTCCGTGGTAATCAGTTCTTCACGCAGAGCTCCGGGTATTTCAGCGCAGAGAATGCTCATCCGATGAATAGCCTGCTCGATGCCGTATTCCAGGGCGGGAATCAGCGCCCGGGTATTGGCTAGCTGCGCTTCAGCGCGGCGTACATCCAGTTCACTGGTTAGTCCGGCATCAAAACGAGCCTGCACCAGCTGCAGTGAATTCTCCACTGTGGCGGTGTTGCTCCGGGCAATGGCAAGCCGGTGCTGCAAAGCGCGGAGATCAAAATAGCTCCGCGCCATTTCCGCCGCTACGGAAATATACACGGCACGGCGGTTTTCTTCTGCAGCTTCGATTTCAGCGCGCGCGGCCTCCTTTGCACGCCTTGTGGCGCCGAAGATATCCAGTTCCCAGGAGGCATCAAAGCCTGTCTGATAGAGATCCATCTGCCGATCCGGTTTTTTGGCGAGGCTTTCAGTGCCTGCAGAAACACCCACGGTAGTGTTTCCGCCGCCGCGCAGATCGGGTGTGATGGAAACGCCCGGTCCGGCCGGTGAAGTTCCGGAGATGGACAGTCCGGTCAGCCCGTTTTTCGAAAACACGGCATTCGCCCGTGCCGACGGCGGACGGGACGTATTGATTTCGGCAATCTGCCTGCGCTGATAGGAGCCGGAGACATTGAGCTGCGGCCAGAGCGCGGCACCGGTGCGCACGAGATTACCCCGCGCTTCCCGGATTCGGCTTTCTGCAAGCCTTATGTCGAGATTGGCGGCAAGAGCACGGCTCACCAGCGCATCGAGTCTGGAGTCACTGAATTCTTTCCACCAGTGAACCGCTTCAGGCGTATCCGCTTTTTCGCCGCCCTGCATGGGCTGGCTCCAGTTCCCGGGCGTGGCAAGGTCAGGGCGCTGATAATCGGGCCCGGTCATGCAGCCCGCCAGAAAGACTGCAACAAGAAAGGAGACTGTATAGCGGAGTGATTTCATGAAGTCGCTCCTTTATCTGCCGGGGCGTCTCCGGCAGTCACAGGCTTCGGCTTTTTAAACAATTCGCTGAGCCATTGCACAATAACGAAGAAAAGAGGAATAAAGAAAATGGCGAGAAAGCAGGCGGAAATCATGCCGCCCATCACACTGCCGCCGATGGAACGACGTCCCGCTGCTCCGGCACCGGTGCTCAACACCAGCGGCAATGCACCGAGAATGGTTGTCACCGCAGTCATCATCACGGGACGCAGCCGCAGCCGTGCCGCTTCCAGAGCCGCCTCCACAATGCCTCTGCCTTCCGCTCTTTCGACAGCGCAGAACTCAATGACCAGAATCGCCATTTTAGCGGTAAGCCCGACCACCGTCAGCAGGCCGATCTGGAAATAAATATCCATCTCTCCATTCTTGTACCAGACCCAGAGGGCTGCGCCGAAGGCCGCAAAAGGCACAGTCAGCAGCACGGTCACCGGGAGCGACCATTTTTCGTACTGGGCAGCAAGGACAAGAAACACCATGATCATACCGAAAATAATTACGTAGACGGACTGATTGCCCGCCTTGATTTCCTGATAGGAACCGGAACTCCATTCCACCGCATAGCCGGGCGGCAGATGTTCCGCCGCCAACTCCTGCACGCGCCGGATCAACTGACCCGTACTGACCCCCGGTGCCGGAGCGCCGGTAATCTGGACAGACGAGAAACTGTTGAATCGGCTCACCACGTTGGGACCCGCATCCATGGCAACGTCGAGCACCCCTGCCAGCTCTATCATATCGCCGGAACGGTTGCGCACATGAATTTTTCTGATATCGTCGGGCGCATCTCTGAATGCGGAATCCGCCTGGAGCTGCACGCGGTAAACACGGCCGAAAACATTGAAATCGTTAATGTAATAGGAGCCCAGATAAGCCTGCAGGGTATTGTAAATTTCGCCGATAGGAATGCCCAGCACTTTGGCACGGGTCTGGTTGAGATTCACCCGGATTTTGGGCTGCTCGACAGTGAGAACTCCGGATACAGCCTCAAAAAGAGGATCCGCGTTCAGCCGTGCGACAAAGCCATGCATAACCTCGGCAAGCTCGTTAATATCACTGCTGCCCCGTGCCTCCAGCTGCGCTTCGATACCGGCACGAAGCCCGAGCCCCGACACAGGCGGCGGGATAAAAGCGAGAACTGTTGCTTCTTTCATGGCACCAAAGCGACCGAAAACACGCCCCACCACCGACTGGGCACTGTTTTCAGGATTGGGCCGCTCGTCCCAGTGGCGCAGGACAACAAACATGCTCGCCACATTGGTTGTGTTGGCTCCGGAGAGATTGTCCTGGCCGCACATGGCTGTCAGTCCTTCCACTTCAGGCTGCGCCAGCAGAAATTCTTCCACCTGCTTGACCACCTCAATGGTGCGGTTCAATGAGGCGCCCGGTGGCAGCTGCACTACAGCAAAGAAATAGCCCTGATCTTCCTGAGGCACGAAAGCTGTAGGCACACGGCTCATCAGTGTATAGGCACCCCAGATCAGTGCGCCGAAAAGCAGCACGGAAATCACCCCAAGACGGATCACCCATTTCACGGAGACCATAAAACCGGATGACACAAAATCAAAAGATTTATCGAACCAGCGAAAGATAAAGAGTTTGTTGTGGTTCGGTTTCAGCAGCGCCGCACAGAGTGCCGGAGTCAGTGTAAGGGCAACTACACCGGAAACGGCGACTGCCATGGCAATGGTAATACCGAACTGGCGGTACATGACCCCCGTACTGCCACCGAGAAAGGCGACCGGCACATAAACCGCCGCCAGCACCAGCACACTGGCAATGATGGGCCCTGTCACCTGCTTCATCGCTTTGATGGTTGCGGCACGGGGAGCCAGATGCTCATCCTCCATGATGCGCTCCACGTTTTCAACGGCGACAATGGCATTGTCCACCACAATGCCGATGGCAAGTACCAGCGCGAACAGGGTCAGCGTGTTGATGGTGAAGCCAAGCACAAGCAGCCCCATAAAGGTGCCGACAATGGAAATGGGAATGGCGACGAGAGGCACAATGGATGCCCGCCAGCTGCCGAGAAACATCAGCACCACCAGCACCACCAGCCCGGTGGACTGAAAAAAGGTCATCGCCACTTCCCAGAGGGATACTTTGATGAAGCGGGTCGTATCCATGGGGATGGTATAATGCATGCCTTCGGGAAAAGACTTGGAAAGTTCTGCCAGCGCCGCTTTCACGCCTTCCATGGTCTCCAGTGCATTTTCCAGCGGCTGCATGATGACAGGCAATATGGCTGTAGTTTCTCCGCGGAAACGGCCTTCAGAGCTGTAGCCCTGCGCACCGAGCTGTACGGAAGCGACATCTTTCAGCCGCACCACAGCGCCGTCTTCCCGGGCGACCAGGATGATGTCTTCAAATTCCTGAGGGGTCGTAAGACGGCCGGGCGCCAGCACGGGAAAGGTAAATTCCACATCCTCCGTATTGGGCCGTCCGCCAATCTCTCCAGCGGCATACAGCCCGTTCTGCTCACGGATCGCCTGTGCGACATCGGTCACGGTAAGACCTTTGGCAACCAGCAGATCCGGATTGACGGAAATCCGCATGGAATAATCCTTGTTGCCGAAAACCATCACCTGACCGACACCGGGAACACGCTTCAGCGTGTCCAGCATGTAGATCATGGCATAGTTACTCAGGAAAAGCGCATCATGATCGGGATTGGTCGACTGCAGCGCAATAATGCCCAGAAAGGTGTTCATGCGCTTGGAAACCGAAGTGCCCTGCCGAATTACTTCCTGCGGAAGGCTGGGCTCCGCCCGTTTCAGACGGTTCTGCACTTCCACGGCGGCAATGTCCAAATCTGTTCCGATTTCGAAAGACAGAGTGATCGAGAGGCTGCCGTCATTGGCACTTTTCGATTGGTAATAGAGAAGGTTCGGGGCACCGCTCAGCTGCTGCTCGATGGGCGTCGCCACGCATTCCATCACTGTTTCCGCATCGGCACCCGGATAAAATGCGCTGATCACTACGGTGGGCGGCGTAATCTGGGGAGATGATTCAATGGATAAGGTGACCATGGATACCAGGCCGCCCAGAATGATCACAATGGAAATCACCCAGGCGAAGACAGGCCGGTCAACAAAGAATTGGGCTATCATAATGAATCCTGTTCCGGTTATCTTTTGGAATTCGGTCCGTGAGAAGCGGGTGCCGCTGACGGATCTTCCACTTCCACCTGCATGCCCGGGCGCACCTTCGTTCTGCCGTTGACAATGACCCGCTCTCCCGCTGACAGCCCTTCGAGGATCACCCAGTCGGAACCGGACCAGGCACCGGTGACCACAGGCCGGGACTCTACTTTGTTTTCCGCGTCCAGCACATAGACATAAGCGCCCTGTGGCGCCTGACCCACCGCACGCTGGGGAACCACCAATGAATCGGGGCGTTCCCATCCGTTCAGCAGTACCTTCACAAACTGCCCCGGCTTCAAGGTGCGGTCTTTGTTTTCAAAAGTGGCGCGCAGCTCCACGGTTCCTGTTTTCGTATCCAGATTGACATCTTCGAAATCGAGAAAACCCTGGGAGCTGAAAGGGCGGCCGTCCAGAAGGGTAATTTCCACCCGCATTTGATTATCCCCATCGATGCGGCGGAGGGTACCGTCCGCTTCATCATGTTTCCAGGAGATGAAATCGCTTTCCGTTACCTTAAAAGTCACATACAGCGGATCCACCTGCTGCATGATCGTGAGCAGACTGTTCTGGGCGGCATCCACGAAACTGCCCGGCTCTTTCAGCGTTTTGCCCACATAACCAGTGAGCGGCGCATCCACTTTCGTGTAGCTCAGCTGAAGTTCCGCTTTGGCAAGCTGGGCACGGGCAAGACGAAGCGCCGCGCTGGCGCTCTGGTATTCCGCCACTTTCTGATCCAGATCGCGCTGTGTGATGGCGCCGGGCTGGGTCACCGAGCGAAGGCGGTTCACTTCCTGCTCGCTCAGGTGCAGACGTGCTTCCGCCTGCTCAACCTGCGCCGCCGCCACCTCCCGATCGGACAGATAATTACTGTCTTCTATGGTAAAAAGGCGGGTACCTTTTTTAACATAGGAGCCTTCCTGGAAATCACGGCTGTCCAGAAATCCCTGTATCCTAGCACGGACTTCCACTGTTTTCGACGGCGCGGTAAGCCCTACATATTCATACTGAACCGGCACCGTTTTTGTCTCGGTAGCGGCAACACTCACTTTGGGTGTCGGTCGCTGACCCGGAGGACCCTGCGAGAAAGCGGTACAGGATAAAAGCAGGCCGACCAGTAAGACTCGGGTACATTGAAGGGATGACATCGAAACACTCCTGATGATAGGGACGACTTACAGAATGACAGAAAAAGGAAAGCGGGGGGCAGAGCCGTTAGTCGCACTCTGATGTGTCCTCCTTTTTCTCGTGTATACGGCGAAGTTCATGAATACCGGCCAGCGAAAAACGGACAATGTGCTCAGTCAGAGCATCGACGGAGGAGGCATCCAGGCCAAAGATCTTTCGAGGACCTCCGCAGGCACCCGGACCGGGAAAGGCGATATGGCATTGGCCGACAATACTCATTTCGCACCAGTCCAGCATCCGCTGAGGCACAGGGGCACCAAAAAGATCACGCAGAATATGCTGTATTACCTTGCGGTTCTGCTCCAGCTGACGGCTGAGCGTCGGTTCGAGCAGACCCGTTGGATCCATGACTTCCAGCAGGCGGATACGGTGACGGGCACCGAGGTTGTCGGGATCGAAAAGGCGCTGTATCTGGGCATGGACAAAAGCATGGAAACGCGCCTCGGGAGGGGCCGTGTCAGGAAGACCGCCATCCAGAGGGTACAGCCGTTCCATACGTCGGGTCAGATGATCAAAAGCGGCTTTATATAAATTCTCCTTCGATTCATAATAATAATTGATCGAAGCGACATTGGCGCCGGCGGCAGCGCAAATTTCCGCATGGGTCGCACCCCGGTAGCCTTTTTCCGCAAAAATTTTGCAGGCATGCTCCAGAATGGCTTCTTTGGTACTCTGTCCGCGTCGGGGAGAATTCATGTACGGATTTTCCGGGGAATCAAATAATCATTTCAAATATGCATTTGAATTATAGAAAATCAGATTAGCCCATTGCAAGAAAGCGAACTAGGCCATCTAAAATTTTCCCGGGGATTTCAATAGATCTGGAGATAAATGCGAAGAAATATCGGGCGGCAGGGCAATTGCCGGCGTGCAAAGAAATGACTGAGGTAATATGTCGCTGGGCATAATTCCGTTACGTATTCGAGTGACTGTCTTCGTCCTGACCCGCGTGTGTGCCAATAGGTCGATTGGCGTTCCCAGGGGAAGAATTGCATGTCTTCGGGATCATCCCCGTCTCCCCCCGTCATACCTGCCTCCCCCCGTCATACCTGCCTCTCTTCCAGCCCGTCATTCCTGCGAAGGCAGGAATCTTAATCAGGGTATCGACGCCTTGACTTACATATCACCCTGATCCACACCAAAGACTTCAAGACATACACACACAAAATGATCCTTACTTTCAAAGACTTTCCCGCGTAGTTGACGACAACAGCATGACCCTTATGAATAGCATCTCGCGTTAAGATTCCTGCCTGCGCAGGAATGACGAGGGGGGAGGCAGGTATGACAGGAGAAAGCAGGAATCTTAATCAGGGCGTGGGCGCACTTGCTTCACAGGACTGCATGCCACACCAAAGTGAGTGGACAGAGTGGACATAAGTGGACAGAGTGGACTGCGCTCCCAGCCTTATTAAGCCGTCGTCATTGCTCCCGGGAACACCAATCGACTTATTGGTATGGATAGAACCACGAATGAATACAAATTATCACCTGAAACTTATCTTGTCCCTGCACCAAAATACTCTGACATAAAACATAAAATCCGCCAGCCTGGGAACGCCAATCTCCGTATTGGCAGGGGCGTTTAAGGTCTGTGACTTTGTATGTATGTCGTAGGACGTATTTCCGCTGCAAATCCGGGTGGCTGTTTTCGCCCTCTCCCGCTTGTGTGCCAATGCGGAGATTGGCGTTCCCAGGGGAAGAATTGCCTCTCCCCGTCCGTCATTCCTGCGAAGGCAGGAATCTTAATCAGGATATGGACGTCTTGCCTTACATATCACCCTGATCCACACCAAAGACTTCAAGACATACACACACAAAATGATCCTTACTTTCAAAGACTTTCCCGCGTAGTTAACGGCAACAGCATGACCCTTATAAATAGCATCTCGCGTTAAGATTCCTGCCTGCGCAGGAATGACGAGGGGGGAGGCAGGTATGACAGGAGAAAGCAGGAATCTTAATCAGGGCGTGGGCGCACTTGCTTCACAGGACTGCATGCCACACCAAAGTGAGTGGACAGAGTGGACATAAGTGGACAGAGTGGACTGCGCTCCCAGCCTTATTAAGCCGTCGTCATTGCTCCCGGGAACACCAATCGACTTATTGGTATGGATAGAACCACGAATGAATACAAATTATCACCTGAAACTTATCTTGTCCCTGCACCAAAATACTCTGACATAAAACATAAAATCCGCCAGCCTGGGAACGCCAATCTCCGCATTGGCAGGGTCTTTTATGGCCTGTGCTTATTGTGTGTATGTCGCAGGACATACTTCCGCTGCGGATTTGAATGAAAGCATCCGTCTACGAAAAAAAGCAATTCCTTTTCCCGGAGCCTTTCCTATACAATAAGCACTGCTGTTGTTACTGAAAAAAATCGAGGTGCATCATGAGGCCAGATAGAGACACTCCCCTATTAAAACGTGCGTGGTTCAGCACAGGCATCACGGATTTTCTTGCGTGTTCTGATGAACACATCCTAGGCTCCGTTGTACAGGCAAGCACCTTCACCATCGAAACCACACAGAGAAATGCCTGGCTGGAAACCTTTCCATTGCTGCGCGATGCCCTTCAGGGGCTGGAAGGGCAACTTTATTTCGAATTCGAAATCCCCCGCATGGGCCGTCGCATTGATGTGCTGGCTGTAATCGAAGGCATTATTTTTATTTTCGAATTTAAAGCAGGTGCCACAGAGTTTCAAGCAGCAGACTGGGATCAGGCATATGATTACGGGCTCGATTTAAAAAACTTTCACGAAGGCAGCCACCTTTGCCCGGTAGTTCCGATACTCGTGGCAACTGAGGCACCGGATCGTTTGGTTACACTGATCGAGCATGCCCGCATCAGCGGACTTTATGAGACTGTCTGCACCAATGCCAGTCAATTATCGTGCTGCATCCATCAGCTCCGGCAGCTTATTCCGGCCGTTCCTTTTGATATTACAGCCTGGGAAAACTCCCGTTACTGCCCAACTCCCACGATTATCGAGGCAGCCCGGGCTCTTTATGCAGGCCACGGAGTAGCAGAAATTTCCAGAAGTGATGCCGGCGCTATCAACCTGCAGCAAACTTCGGACACACTGTTTCAAATCATCCGGGAAGCACAGGAAAATAAGTTCAAAGCCTTATGCTTTGTGACCGGAGTGCCCGGTGCGGGCAAAACACTGGTTGGGCTCAATATTGCCACACAGCAGCAGGATGATGAAGCTCCCCGTATTTTTCTTTCGGGCAACGGCCCGCTGGTTGCCATTCTCCGGGAAGCGCTCGCACGGGATATGATTGAAAGAGAGGCTCGGCAGGGAAAAAAAATTAAGAAAGGGGAAGCCCGAACAAAAGTCAAAGCCTTTATTCAGAACGTCCATCATTTCCGCGACAACTACCTCATGGATGTGCAGGCTCCGGCGGAACATGTCGCCCTTTTTGATGAAGCACAGCGCGCCTGGGATAAGGAGCAGGCTGCGAATTTCATGAAACGGAAAAGAAAAGTCAGCGACTTCAATCAATCAGAGCCCGAGTTTCTGATTTCGGTCATGGACCGGCATAAGGACAGCTGGGCTGTCGTAGTTTGCCTCGTCGGCGGCGGTCAGGAAATCAATACGGGTGAGGCTGGCATTGCCGCCTGGGTGGAAGCTGCTTTGGAGCATTTTCAGGACTGGCATTTATATATTTCGCCAACGCTGAAAGAAAGCGAATACGGATCCGGGAAAGTGCTGCAGGCTATTGAAGCACGCAAAGAAACAATCCATTATGAATTCAAACCGGAACTTCATCTGGGCGTTTCCATGCGTTCTTTCCGTTCGGAAAAAGTGTCCGGCTTTGTTAAAAAAGTACTGGATTGTGAAGTATTACAGGCTAAAAATCTTTTGCAGGAAATTAACAGAAGTTACCCGATTCGCCTGACACGGGATCTGAATAAAGCGAAGCAATGGCTTCGAAAACAGGCATCCGGAAATGAACGCTATGGCATTGTGGTGTCATCCGCGGCAGAGCGACTGAAACCCTACGCCATCGATGTCAAAACGCCTATGGACCCCGTCAACTGGTTTCTCGAAGGCAAAGATGATGTGCGTTCGTCCTATTATCTTGAAGACGTGGCGACGGAGTTTCATGTGCAGGGGCTGGAACTGGACTGGGCCTGTGTCGCCTGGGACGGCGATTTCCGTTACAGCGGAAAGCAGTGGCAGCACTTTGCTTTCAGAGGCAATAAATGGCAGAACATCAACAAGCCCGAGCGGCGACTCTACCAGAAGAATGCCTACCGGGTACTCCTCACAAGAGCACGGCAGGGCATGGTCATTTATGTACCCGCCGGTGATCCCACAGATCCGACACGGCGGCCGGATTTTTACGATCAGACCTATGCGTACCTGCGTGGCCTCGGACTGGAAGAGCCCTGAAATACCGGCAGGCCATTGCTCTCCTGACGCCGCACGCCGCAGTAAAACCGGGCACTTGCTCTTTTTTCCGGCCGGACATCAGACCCGGCTCATTATTGCATGATTGAGCAGGCGTACCCGTCTTCTCCTCCTGTCACAGCCAGAGCGCCGCTGCTGCTCTCCCCTGTTTCCTCCCCTGCTCCCTTGCCTTCTTCCGCATCGAGGTCCCGCATGGAGGACACATAGACAGATTGCGTTTTATGTGGATCAACTTTCACGCCTGTAATCATACGGCCTCCGGACTCAGCATTCAATGAAAAGATATCCCAGAGGCCCGGCTCCACTTCAATCTCGCACAGCCAGTCCTTCGGAAGGGGTGAGTCAAGAAGATTGCTTCCCCAATCCTCAGCTGCGGCAGTCGTTATATACAACTCAACCAGCGGCGGATCGATGTCATTGATCACTTGCAGCATGCCGCTCTGTGGCGGGCATCCGGTAAGCCACGATGATGCCAATGCCATCAAAATAAGCCCGATCCACGACATCAATACAGATATCTTCATTGCTGTTCTCCTTGCTGTCTGAAGAGGACAACGATTGGAAAAGACGCCATGCGATCGGCGCTGCATCTTTTATCAGCTTTATCATAACACAGGCATTTTAATCTGTAAACTGCTGTTCTACGGATGGCAAGAAGAGCCTTTTTCGGGCCAGTCGGCAGGAAAAGAATAGAGAAAATGAGGAGGCCTTAAATATGAACTTTGCTTATAAATGAAAAGCGGTGCGCGGGCCTTTTAAGGAACCCGCACACCGCCGATGTGTTCTGATAAATGGTGGGCGATACTGGACTCGAACCAGTGGCCTCTGCCGTGTGAAGACAGCGCTCTAACCAGCTGAGCTAATCGCCCACTGCGTAGGAAGGATAGCACAGCCACGGCAAACCATTCAAATTATAGCGCCATCTGTTTGCGCAGATAGTCACCGACACAGTCAGGAAAAGGGATACCCTGCTCTTTCAGTCGCTCCACTTCACGCAGTGCTTCCGAAAAATGCTGCTCCACAAAAAAAAGACGGGCGAAGGTGCCGAAAGTCTCTTTGAATTTCGGATCGGCCGCCTCTGCCTGCCCGATATACCGGTGGGCACTCTCGTCATCGCCTGTTATGGCAGCAATAATCGCACGGTTACCCAGCGCACGGGCATCGGGAGCCGCACATATCTGAAGATAACGGTCGAGCAGGACAGCGCTTTCCTCAAGTCTGTTCTGCTGCAGAAGGACATACGCCCGTTCCGGTAGTGCCGCCAAATGCTTCGGGCATCGGTTGAGGCAGTCTTTCAGTAATTCATCGGCCTGGTTCAGATTTCCCCGGCTCATACAAAGCAGTCCCCGACGATAGGCCTGCTCCGCTTCCCAGGCATCCGGAAAAGCACATCCCTTCTCCATCACATCCTGAATATGCGCCTCCATGGATGCATACTCCTCTTCGAGACGGCCCGCCTGACGCAGGGCATTCATCGCCGCTTCCTGATTGGGCTCCGAAGCATATTCCTTTGCCAGCTCATAAAAAACAACCCCGTTGTCCGGATCAAAAGCACCTGCTTCCTGAAACGCCTGCAATGCCTGCATATGATATCCGTTTTTCCTGAATCCGTAGCCCCGGTACAACGCATTCAGCGCATGCACGGCCGCTTTGCGCAGCACAGGGTCCTCCATTTTCCGTGTAAGGGATGCATAAGCCCGCGCATCCAGCAACATGTGCGCCTGCGTATCGCGCAGCAGTTCGGAAGCTTCCGAAGCCCTACCGCCTCCGATCAGCGCCAGAGCAAGGCTGCCGAATGCTTTCACGCTGTCCGCCCGGCTTTCCTCAAAATTGAGCCCCTCTCTTTCCCATTGCTCCAGCAATTCTTTCAAATGCCGGGGGGCTTCAGTTCCCGGACGCACTGTAAGAGCATATGCATAGACTTCCTGAACAGCAGGGAAAAACCAGCGCTGAAAATCGATGCCCCAGGCATTGAGTGCAAATTCAAAATCGAGGGGCGGCCCGGGCACAAAAAAATCCATGGCCAGAAAAGCCAGCACACGCCCGGGCTCTGTCTTTTTTTCTTCTGCTGCCACTGTCTGTACTCCCAGCGCCAGCGCACTTTGCGCCGCAATAATCCAGGAGCTTTCCGCTTCCGCCACAGGAAGCACCGGGGCAGTTCCATAGAGCTCCCGGTAATTATGGCAGAGCAGTTCACCTTCAAGAGAAGCTCTTACAAGCACCAGATCTTCAGGCATTGCCTGGTCATGGAGCAGCCGTGCAGCGGAAAACCAATCGGTACGCTGCGGCCCGGGCTGCAGCCAGAGCCATTGCACCGCCATCAGCAGAATAAGTAAGGTACCGGTCAGCCATTGCTTCCATTTTGCCCTGATCTGTGTCAAAGCGGCTCCTATGAGAAGATACAGCGCCAGACTGCAATGCACCGTATAGCGGGGAAACATGCAGGGACGCAGCACAAGAGAAAGCAGCAGCAACAGCAGCGGCGGAAGTACCAGCCAGAGAAAATGTAACGATAGAGGGCATTTGCTATTTTTGCTGTGAAGCATTTTACGAAGCATCACCGCCAACAGCAGCAGAATCAGCGCTGCCAGCAGGAGATCCGGAATCCAGCGGAAAATCCCCGCTGCAGATGCAGCCTGCCCTGCACGGAACTGCAGCTGAAAAGCGGCGATGTCGTCAAAGAAAATATCGGCAACAACATTACCGAACCCGGGTAGAGCAAGCCAGCTCTCTGTGGTTTCCCTGGGCCAGAACCGGGTCGAAAAAAGCCACAGTGCCAGCGGCAGCAGCAACAGCAACTGCGCCGCTGCCCACCTGATCAGCAGAAAAAGACGCTTTCGCCCCTGAATGAGCAGGTACACGCCCGGCACGGCAGCCAGCAGTACCGCAAAAGGGTGCGTCCAGTAAAGAGCGGCAGCCACAACCAGATGAAGCAGCCAATGGCCCCGCTTTTCTTCTTCGGTCAATTTCATGAAAGACCAGATCATAAGTGCGGCAAGACAGGTGAAAAGTCCGTACGCCCGTATGCCCTGCGCATGATAAATATGCACGGGCGACAGAGTCATCATAGCGGCGGCAAAAAGACCCGCTCCGGTACCGAAGCTTTTCCTGCCGAGCAGCCAGACCGTGTATATGGACGCAATGCCGATCAGCACACTCAGCAGCCGGAGCACAAAAAGGCTTGAACTGATTTTATGAAATGCAGCATATTCCAGCGTGTAATAAAGGGGCAGCGCCAGCGGATCCAGAGTTCGGCTGAGTGTAAGAAATTCCGTAAGTGACGGCGCGGTCAGATGGGCGTGGGTGGCATACTCATCCCACCACACGGACTCCCGGTCCATATGATAAATTCGCAAAGCAAACGCCAGCACCAGGATAAGGATCAGCAGGGCTGCCGGCGCGCTTCTTGCAAATCTGTTTGCAGATGGGAATATCATGCGGTCATTTTAAAATGAGGCAGCAGTGTAAAGCGAATGGATCACGCCAAATCCATTTCTTTATGAAGTGTTTCCAGTATTTTATTCATCCGGGTTTCCACTTCCATCCGTACCGTTTCTACCGCATCCGGTGATTCGTCAACCGGAGGAGGCACTGCTTCGCCGTAGACACAATAGATCCTGCTGAAGGGCTTCTGAATGGGAAAACGGTCCCAGGAATTGAGCCGCCATGCTTTTTCAAAGGCAAAAATATTGGGTACAATCGGCAATCCGGTGCGGGCGGCAAGAATGGCAATGCCCGGTTTGGCAACATAGCGGGGGCCTCGGGGGCCATCGAGCGTGAAGCCGGTAATTCTGGCGTGACGCGCCGCCTCCACAAGCGCAGCGAGGGCATCACTCCCGCCTCTGGACGAAGATCCCCGGGCAGCACCGATACGCCACCGCCTGATGACCCGGGCGGCAAATTCACCATCATAGCTCTGGCTTGTCATGGTTGTGTAATCATGCCCGCCGTAAAAGCAACCCGCCACCGCCATGGCTTCGTGCCAGATCGCCATATGGCACCTGCCTTGCGGGGCAAGCGCCGCTTCCACATGTTCTTTTCCGCGCACTTCCATGGAACAACTTTTATACAGCAGTTTGAAAATGTCCGCCAGAAGAACAGGCAGTACCGCCAGCTGTATTTTCTGTCCCCGCGTCAGAGGCTTGGGTAATGTATTTTTTTTGTTTTCGGCGTTCATTTCTGCTCCAGGCTCCGAATGAGCCGATAGATCAGCGCAGTTGTCGGAAGGGTCATGTTCCGGAGGTCCCCATAGGCTAATAAAGCTCCGCTGAGCACATCTATTTCAGTCGGACTTCCACGACGCAGATCCTGCAGCATGGAAGAAAGATTGTCGGCTGTTTTCAGGCAAAGACTTTCCGCTTCTGATGCGGCATCAAAGTCCTGACAATACCCGTAGGCCTGAGCGACCGCCAGTGCCTCTTCCGCGAGCATACGGAGCAGTTTCCGGCTTTCATCATGTTTCACGAGTTCACCGTTGGGCACCTGAAGCAGCGCCGTAAGAGGATTGATGGCAGCACTGAGCACGGCCTTGCGCCAGCGTATCTCTTCAGGATTCTTCACCTGCACGCAATTAAAGCCTGCGTCCCGCAGCAAGGCAACAACCGGTTCTGCAGAATAAGCGGCCGCCGAACCGATACAAGTGAGCCCAGGTGCCGTATGGCGCACCTTGCCGGGTGCCAGCAGTGTTGCCGCTTCAGTGGTTGTCCCGGCAAGCAGCCAGTCTTCATTCATTTTTTCGGCGAGCCGGGCGGTAATGCCCAGCCCGTTCTGCAGTGTCAGCGTAGGCACGGCGACAGGAAGACTCAAGGTTTTCAGCGCACAGGCTTTCGTGAGTACCAGCACCAGAGAAATCTCCCCGGGCACCTGAAGCGACACAGCGGGAAAAACCGTCTTCGTCCTGCTCCCTGTTTCCAGCATAATTCCCTGACGCATTAAAAGGCGGCACCGGTCTTCCCTGTAATCCACCAGAGTCACTCCGGTACCCTGCTGCATCAGACGGACGGCAAAAAGACAGCCCAATGCTCCGGGCCCGATAATTGCCACCTGACTCATGCAGTTTCCTTCACGAAGCGAGTTAAATTACAACGCCTTTACAAAGCCTTCGGAGATTCCCAGCTTTTGCTTCAGCCCGGGAAGGGCTTTGGTGGCGGCCTCTTTATCAGGAAATCCGACCACGATCACTTTGTAGATTTCTTTGTTGGAAGAAATATCGATTTCCGCCGTCATACCGGCTTTTTCTTTCACCTTACGCTGCAATGCCTGAGCCTTTGCCTGTCTTTCCGCACCGCTGAAAGCGCCAAGCTGCACACCGAATTTTCCACGGCCGGAGGGGGCCTTCGCAGGTGCTGCTTCTTTCTGAGGCGCTGGCGCCGCTTTGGGAGCAGGGGCGGGCTGCGGAGCAGGTTGTGCAACGGTAATGAGCGGCTCCACCGGATCCACGGGTGTTAATTCAGGCACGGCGGCCGCGGCAGCAGCCGGAGCCGGGGCCGGGGCAGCAGCCGGAGCCGGGGCCGGGGCAGGAGCTGCAGCTGCGGAGGCAGCAGCGGGCTGTGTTTCGGGGGGCACCTGCCGGGAAGGCGCCGCCACCTGCATCTCATTGCGCCGTGGTACGGGCAAAGGCGGGAGGGTGGTCAGAATCGGCTTATTGTCGGAAAAAGGACTTCTGGGCGTCATTGTTTCCGCCGTACGCTGCGCTACTTCGGTGGCAACCGGCTGCTCCGCAGCTGAAGGCGCCGGGGCTTCTGCCACAGCGGGCGGCACTTCTGTCGTCGCAGGTGTATTTACTGGATTCTGTGCCTGATCAGGCGCTGGTACAGATGCAGGCGGATTCTGCACTTGCGATAAGGGGATCGCATAGGTCTCTTTTTCCACGGGAACAGGCGCTGCCGCCGTCTCTTTTTTCTCAGATTCTTTATCCGAAGACTTGAAGTCCAGGAAGCAGCCTTTGCTGAACACAGCAATCAGAACCAGAATAATAAATCCGGCAGGGAACTGTGCCGTCAGCCTTTTCCCGTTTGCACGTTTCACAAGAGGGATGGAGAGTTTTGGAATTTTAATGTCTTTCATTGCCTTACTCCTGCATATCAGCCGGGCCTGCGCCGGACGGCGTCCCTTCCGTTACAGCTTCTGTGGGAGATTCTTCCTTCGTTTCCAGCGGGGCGATAGCTTCCTGAGCATTTTCTTCGGACGGTGTTTCCCGCTGCCGCAACTCCTCCATCAGCAGCACACGCGCATTATCCAGTTCGGTATAACTGAAATTCAGATCTCTTGTTTCGATCAGGCGATTTCCCGCCCGGTCCAGATACAGGCAGACACGACATGTCCCCTGCTCCTGCTCCTCTTCCGTTTCGCGAATCTGCCGGAAGACACGCTGCCTTTTCAGCAGCTGCGCCGCAAGAAAGGTCTGTGCGAGACTGCTTCTCTCTTCCGAAGCGGCGAGATCATAAAAAAGCCTGCGCAGCGGGGAAAATGACTCCTGGCGTTCCGCTTCCGCCACTTTTGGGTCTACATACTGGCTCGCCCAGGCACACCAGACATCACCTTCTTCTCTATCGGCAAAGCAGTGTTTGCAAAAGTCCTGCCGTTCCAGTTTGGAGTCATTCCACTGTGCAACAGAATGAATTTTATCCTGGTGGGCAAAAACAGCTTCACATTGGTGACATGCATCACTGCATCTGTTAATTTTTATTTCCATCACAGGTTACCGGAGGTTATTGTCCATGCCGTCTGCTTACTATACATAGTGGTTTTTGCCGCTGAAACAGGCGGATTCATTACAACATATAGTATACCCGATTTCTTTCGCAGGAGCAAAGAGGGGAAAGAGCATTCGGAAGCACAGCCCCGCACCGAAGCGGCGGGCAGAAAAGCGGCTTCATAAGACATATCGGGCGCAGACTGGAGCACTCAGCGAATTTCGTATCGGCCTGTTTGTTCCTCTTCGTTGCGAATGACGAGGCGTTGCTTTTCCGCATCCCACGTCCAGGTATCTTCAGGCAGTTCTTTCCCCTGAAAACGCAGGATTTGAGGCTTCTGATCCAGAAGAATCCGGAGGATATGCGCTTTTGCCTTTCCTTCCAGATCAACTGTCACGGCACCGGCATCTTTCTGCACTTTTACCTGCAGTGCCCCGCTTTTATCGGGATGGTGCACGGTAAACGCCGAAGAGGCGGCGGGGTAGATGTTCAGCGTCAGCATGCCCGCCCAGTCTTCTTCACCGATACCCGTATACCCTCGGGAAATATTCATGGGGATAATGGCACCTTCTTTGATAAAAACAGGGTATTGCGCCATGGGATAGCTGCGCTGAAGTGTCGTTCCCCCGTCAATGAGTTTTGTATCATCGAACCAGTAACGCCATTTTCCGAGCGGCAGCAGCACCGTCCGCTCCGCTGACTCTTCATAAATGGGCGCAACGAGCAGACTTTCGCCGAAGAGATACTGGTATTTCCCTTTTACGACACGCATCAGCACGGGCGCACCCTTATGGGTTTCCACCACATGGCTGTAGATATAAGGTACGAGCTCGCTCCTGAGCCAGGAGTACTCCCGTACCAGCGAAAATTCTTCGCCGCTCCGCATCCACATGCGCCGCTCACCGTGGCCGCCATTCAGAAAAAAACCGCAGAACGTGGAGAACTGCGTCCAGCGAATATAGATCTCGGGCGGGATGATCTTATCGCCGTGATAGCCTGCAATATCAGATCCGGGCAGGTTATAACCCAGCTCGGCACTGCGCAGGATACACCGGAGTGCCCGTTCGAGTCCGCGGTCGGCATCACGCCAGGTATGCGTATTGTCGCCGACCCAGTTGAGAGGCGAGGCATCCTGTGGTGCGAAGCCTTCCGGGTGAACCCAGGGCAACACACTGTCAATGGCACGGCTCATGGTCACAAATTCGGGATTCTTCGTCAGGCCGTGCTGATACTCGTCCCGATAATAATGATCCATGTACCCTCTGGTCGTCATCCATCCCTGATGGGTTTTCTGGTAGAAAATGGGTACTTTCCCGAAGACCGGCCTGGAGAAATAGCTGGCGGTATCGTCCAGTTTCCAGGCATCAATTCCCCAGTCCAGCACCTGCTGCTGCAAACCGCGCCACCATTTCATGGCTTCCGGATTGGTGTAGTCAATAAGTCCGCCGCGCCCTTTCCACCATTTATACTGGGTGCCGCCGCCGACCAGATATCCCCTGTTCGCCGCCTCCTGATACCAGTCCTGTGACTCCGGCACTCCCGTATCGTCACTGCGGCTGTTCACGTTGGGTGTCATCCACAGGCAGATGCGGATACCCCGGGATTTGATCGTTTTAAAAAAATTCTCAGGATCAGGGAAACGCTCCTCATCCACCGTAAAATCGTTATACCGCAGCGACCAGGGACTGTCGATAAGAATGGTGCCCACCGGGAAATCATGCTCCAGATAGCCGTCGAGGAGTTCCATGGTTGATGCCGCCGTGACCGTATCGTCCTCCCAGATCCAGGGTTCCAGAGCCCAGGCAGGGGTCAGCGGGAGATTTCCCCGGCGCTGTGCATTAAACGGCATGCCCCAGAAGGGCAGCACGCAGTAAAAGTAGAGAAAGACGGCCAGGAGAAACAGAAAAACAGCCCCCGCTTTCAGTGTGAGTTTAAAGCAGCCTGACATGGAAACTCCTTTTCCGCTTTAGGGCGGTCTGTTGAGGAAGAAGAAAAACGGCAGCACGGAATAAAATACCGCTTCCTCCCGGAGAAAGCGGTATGAGACGCATCATAAATCTTGTGTACTTAAAAAAACAATAGCGCCGGTCAGGGCTCCAGTCTGATAACAAAGGCATGACTCAGACCGGCATCGACAGATACCTTCGGGATGGCTATTTTCAGATCATTGTCCTTTTGCGCAAGACTCACTGCTGCATCACTGCCCAGCAGCTGCGCCTTGCAGCCTGCAAGCTGCGCCACATCGGGAAGAACGATTTCACGGCCCGGCCATTGGAGGCACAAAATGTATTTTGTCTGTCCCTTCTGTGTGAAGCGCAGGTTCTTATCCTGAGACCCGTTCTGCCACGGCACGGTTCCATAAATCGCTTCACCGTTGCGCTCCAGCCATTTACCCATGTCCAGGAGCCTTTCTTCCATAATTTCCGGCAGTGTGCCGTCAGCGCGGGGTCCCACATCCAGAAGCAGATTACCGCCCCGGCTCACCGTGTCTATGAGCAGATGGATCAGTTCTGTGGCACTGCGGTAATTTTCCGCTGTTTCGTTGCGGTTGTAGCCGAAAGATTTCCCCATGCCCTGACATTCTTCAAAACGCTGATTTTCCATCAGCGGTCCTTTGGGACGGTGCTGATATTCGGGCGTGGCGAAGCCGCCGTGAATGCTGCGGCAGTCTTTTCCCCAGCGGTCATTGATCGCCACATCTTTCGGTGCCGCAGATTCATTGAGGAGCCATGCAAGAAATTCCGTGCTGCGCCAGGTACTGCTCGGATGTTCCCATTCCCCATCGGGCCAGACCAGATCGGGCTGATAACGCTCAACCAGATCTTTCAGCTGCGGCAGCATATACTGATCCACATAGCGATCCACATCACTTTTGTACAGCGGATTGAACCATTCATAGAAGGAATAGTAGAAGCCTGCCCGCAGTCCTTCCTGGCGCACTGCCGTGACGAGGTCACCGGCAAGATCACGATGCGGTCCCACGTCCATCACATTCCAGTTCCAATTGGTAGGATCGGGCCACATACTGAAGCCTTCGTGGTGCTTGGAAGTGAGCACCACATATTTTGCTCCGGAACGGCGGAAGGTTTCCGCCCAGTGCTGCGGGTCGTACATTTCCGCTTTGAACAGGGGCGCGAAATCCTGATACTTGAACTTCTCGCCATAAGTCTTCACGTGAAACTGCCAGGTCCCCCCTTTCTTGTCCATCATGTCATGCCAGTACCATTCTGAATAGCGGTCTTTAGGACCCCAGGCAGGCACTGAATAAACACCCCAGTGAATGAAAATACCGAACTTCGCATCCTCAAACCATTGCGGGCTGGGGCGGCTGTCAATGCTCTCCCAGGTGGGCTGCCACACGGTCTGCGAAAAAAGAGAAGAAGCAAGCAATGCTACTGCAAGGGTCATGATCAAATCTCCTTAATAAAGGGCTTTCCGCCTTACTCAAGGGTCTGGCTGCAGGACACAGACCCTCCGGATCTCATGCTTTTTATCATAGCATACCGCAGGAAAAAAGGCGGAAAATTGATTAAGAAGATTCAGCAAGTCCCTCTTCGTCAAAGGCATCGGGGAGCGCATCCGCATTGTCTTCCCGCTGAATGCTTTGATGCAGGCGGCGCAGTTCCAGCGAAATCATGGTGCCTGCGAGCAGGGCGGCGACGCCGTCCGAAAAGGGAATGGAAAGCCAGATGCCGGTAATCCCCATAAAACGGGGCAGGATAATCACGGCGGGAAAAAGAAAAAAGAGTTGCCGCGACAGCATCAGCACGGCTGAAGTGCGGGGCCTTCCGACAGCCTGAAAATAACCGGAGCTGACCACCTGAAAACCGATAATAGGCAGCATGCACAGGGTGAGCCGCATGGCCCGGACCCCGACAGCAAGCAGTTCCGCATCTTTGCTGTTGAAAAGAAAGATGATCTGGCGTGGCAGAAGCATGATGACGAGAAAGCCACAGCACGTGCAGAGTGAGGCGAGAAACATGGCAGTTTTCAGCGCTTTGCTCACGCGCTGCGGATTCCTGGCCCCGTAGTTATACCCGATAATAGGCTGCACACCATGGTTCAGCCCGAAGATGGGCATGAGAAACATCATGAGCGTGGAATAGATAATGCCCATGGCGGCAATGGCGATATCCCCGCCGTGGATGCGCAGCTGATGGTTGAAAATGCTCTGAAGAAGCCCTGCCAGCACCTGCATCAGAAAAGGGGGCATGCCCACTGCCAGTATCTGCCCGGAAACCCGCAGATTCAGGGCAAGATCGAAGCGTTTTAACTTCAGCAGGCTTTTTCCGCCGAGAAAATAGTACATCACCCAGAGGGCGGAGGTGCCCTGTCCGATGATGGTCGCCCAGGCGGCACCGCGGATCCCCCAGCCGAAAGCAAAGAGAAAAAGCGGCGTCAGGATAGCGTTGATAATAACGCTTATGAGCATGGAAAACATGGCGATACGCGGGTTGCCCTCGCCACGGATGGCTGCGTTCATGCCGAAGCCGACCATCTGCAGAATCACACCATAGAGGATAACCTGCAGATAATCCCGTGCCAGAGGCATAATGCTTTCGCCAGCGCCGAAAGCAACCAGCAGGGGATCAAGAAATCGCAGCCCGAATACGGTCACGGCGGAAGACAGCAGCACCAGCATGACAAGCATATTGCCGAGGATGTGCTCCGCCTGATGCTGGCGACCCTCGCCTAAGCGAATAGAAATAAGGGATGTGCCGCCGAAGCCGATAAGCATTCCACATGCCAGCGTCAGCATCATAAAAGGAAAGGCGATGGTGGCAGCGGCGATGCCATCGGTACCGATGGCCATACCGATAAAAATGCGGTCAGTAATATTGTACAGTGCCTGGGCAAGCATGCCGATAATGGCGGGCACAGAAAAACGGATCAGCAGGCGCGGAATGCTGTCTTTGCCCAACCGCTCCGCCCGGTCGCTTTCGGTGCTTTGTTTTTTTTTGACTGAATCTGTTGTATTCATAAATTCCAATTCTGCGTTGCAACGGCATGAAACAGTTCTTCAGTCATCGGATACGGCTGACAGAAACACTTCACCCTTCACTTTAAAAAGTGTAACAACCAAAAGCGGGTAATTAAATCCCGCAGGGCAGTTTTTTGAGAAAAACTGCAGAAAGGAGGCAGCTGAAAACGGATCAGGAAGCCTTCTCTTCCCGGTGGCGCACCGAAATATTTTACATGGACAGGTTGTTTCACCTTAAAATTGGTATACTTGTGTTTGTTGTGGACACTGAAAATGCATAGAAGCATCTGTGCGGGGAGAGTCATCATGTCTTTTTCACGAAGATCTTTTGTAGGATTCATGGCTGCAGCAGGGTTTGCCGGCAATGCACGGTTTGCTGCGGCAGAAGGCAGCTGCGGGGCGAAATGCAGTGCCGCCAAAGCGGTGTATGTAGTGGCAACGGTTACTGTCAAAGCCGGGAAACGTGAGGAATTTGTCCGTATTTTCAAGGAAAACGTTCCGAACGTGCTTGCGGAAGAGGGTTGTATTTTTTATGATCCTCTGGTCGATGTGGACTCAGGCATCAGCGCTCAGGGAGCGCTGCGGCCCGAAGTCATGGTCGTAGCGGAAAAATGGGCAAGTCTGGAACATTTGAAAGCGCATCTGGCGGCGCCGCATATGGCGGCTTATCGTGAAAAGGTCAAAGATCTGGTTATCAGCACTGAACTGCAGATTATGCATCAGGCTTAACCGGCGGATATTGCATCATTCCCGGACGGGAAAGAAAGGAAATCAGTATGAAAAGTGGCAGCTCTATCTGGATGACCGGAGTCATCCCCGTACTGGCAATTGCAATGCTTCTGGTGTTTTCCCGGGGCCTGCGCGGCGCAACCAACCCGTTGGAAGGAAAAGAAGCGCCGGCTTTTTCACTGGAAACACTGGCAGGAGGTACGTTTGACCTGAAAGAGCATCTCGGCAAACGCCCTGTCGTATTGGATTTCTGGGCGGTATGGTGCCCGCCCTGCCGGGCGAGCCTGCCGAAGGTTGCGGAAACAGTGAAAGGACTGGGTGATGCAGATCTGGCGTTCAGTACCGTCAACCTGGGCGACAGTCCGGATAAAATCACAGAATTTCTGAAAAGCAAAAACCTGGAAGATCTGCCTGTTGCTTTAGACAAAAACCGGGAGGCAGCCAAACTCTACGGCGTCCAGAGCATTCCCACCATGGTGCTCATTGATAAAGAAGGAAAAGTGGCAGTTGTGTCTGTAGGCGCCATGACTGAATCCGCTCTTTCCGCCGCCTTGAAAAAACTGCTCGACTGAGTTTTGATTTTTTGCATGCCCGAAAACAGCACTGCTTCACCTTTAAATGCAGGGACAGACTACGGAATAAATTATTTTTTGCTTTTTAAGTAGTCTGTCCCTGCATTTTCCCGCCTCAGGCATCATTGCTGCTTTCTCCTCCGTCATTGCTGCCTCTCCTCCCTCGTCATTCCTGTGCGCCTCCCCACTGGGAACGCCAATCTCCGCATTGGCAAACAAGCGGGCTAAGACGAAGACAGGCGCACGGCTCTGAGTCGGAGTAATGTCTCGGGACATACACACAACATCACAGACCACACACGCTCCTGCCATTTCTCCCTTCCGACGTTACGTCCACCCTCAGGCGTCATGGCTGCCTCCCCCGGCGTCATTCCTGCGCAGGCAGGAATCTTAACGCGAGATGTTATTTATAAGGGTCATGCTGTTGCCGTCAACTACGCGGAAAAGTCTTTTGAAGTAAGGATTATTTTGTGTTTGTATGTCTTGAAGTCTTTGGTGTGGATCAGGGCGATGTGCAGAGCAAGACGTCCATATCCGGATTAAGATTCCTGCCTTCGCAGGAATGACGGAGGGAGGCAGGAATGACGGGGAGTGCAGGGATGACGGGGAGTGCAGGGATGACGGGGAGAGGCAGGGATGACGGGGAGTGCAGGGACAGCGGAGAGTGCAGTGATGACGGTGCGTACAGGAGTCGCGCCGAAGACATGCAATTCTTCCCCTGGGAACGCCAATCTCCGCATTGGCACACAAGCGGGTCAGAACGAAGACAGTCACTCGGATTCACAGCGGAGTGATGCCCTGAGACATACCTCCTCCACCAGTCCTACACACGACGCTGTCATTTCTCCCTTCCGCCGTTACGTCCACCCTCAGGCGTCATGGCTGCCTCCCCCGGCGTCATTCCTGCGCAGGCAGGAATCTTAACGCGAGCTGTTATTTATAAGGGTCATGCTGTTGCCGTCAACTACGCGGAAAAGTCTTTGAAAGTTAGGCTTATTTTGTGTTTGTATGTCTTGAAGTCTTTGGTGTGGATCAGGGCGATGTCTAAGTCAAGACGTCCATACCCTGATTAAGATTCCTGCCTTCGCAGGAATGACGGGGAGAGGCAGGAATGACGGAGGGAGGCAGGAATGACGGAGGGAGGCAGGAATGACGGAGGGAGGCAGGAATGACGGAGGGAGGAGCAGGGATGACGGGGGGAGGCAGGTATGACGGGGTGTGCAGGAATGACGGGGGGAGGCAGGAATGACGGAGGGGGGAGGCAGGAATGACGACGGGGGGCAATGCAGAGTAATGCAGGTACAGACTAGGGAATAAGTTATTTTTTGCTGTTTTTTTGCACAGACTTTCCCTGTATTTACCACGCAACAACAACAGACGGTGCAGGACGATTCAGAAAATGCCTGAAGCGCCGGAATTTGCGTAGTTTCTCCCTGCATTTCCGACTGCGGACTGTTAGCATACAAACATTTTGGTTATACGGTGTTGTTTATGGCATAATAATAGCAGTCCGCTGAACTAAACAGTCAGAAATGTTTCTTTTCACATGCAGACAACCGAGGAAGTACTGTTGACAGTCAGCCTGCCTTCTTTCGGGTCAGGAGTTTTTGCAGTTAATCTGCTGGAGCCATCCTGATTGGAAGTGCGGCCTTGTCCGAAACCGGTATCTGTGCTGCCAGCGGTGTGGCGGGTCTGTTTCCGGGAATTTTCCCTGTACCCCGTCGCGGTCTGAAAAGCCACAGCAACAAGGAGAGTAACCATGAGTGATGATCTTGCCCTGAAAATCAAGCAGGTGATAGCGGAAAGATGCAACCGTTCTCTGGAGCAGGTAACGGATGATGCCCGCTTCAGCGAAGATCTTGGTGCCGATTCTCTGGATATCACGGAACTGATGATGGCTCTGGAAGAGGAGTTTAATATCACCATTGAAGACGATGCGGCACACATCAGCACTGTTGGTGACGCCATCGACTATATTAAGAAAAGCCAAAGTAAGAAGGACTAAAAGCGGTGTCTGACCGGCATCAGCCGCAGCACCCTTCAGCAAGCACCATGCAGCAAGATGCCAACCGAATCCGCGCTCTGCGCGCTTTTGCGGAAAAGATCGCTGTACCGCTCCATGATCCTTCGTGGCTTGACCGTGCCCTGACGCATTCTTCCAGCCTGCCTGAGGGTCTGGCAACAAGCGGCAAAGATTTTGAATCTCTGGAATTTTTAGGTGATGCAGTTCTTGAACTTGCCATTTCTCACCGGCTTTTTGAACTGATTCCGGACAAAACACCCGGCGAATATACCCGTTTGCGCGCTTCTATAGTGAGCCGGGTCAATGTAGCCCGCATTGCGTCCGAACTTTCCCTTTCGTCAATGATAATTCTTGGGAAAGGTGAAGAACAGAGCGGCGGCAGAAAGCGCAGCAGTCTTCAGGGCGACTGCCTGGAAGCAGTGATCGGTGCGGTTTATCTGGATGCCGGGTGGGAAGCCGCCCGCGACTTTGTATTTCGAATTTTTTCGTTAGATCTTGCGGCATTGCAGCGGTCACCGCACTGTTGGGACTATAAATCGCTGCTACAGATTTATTGTCAGAAATCACATATTGCTTTACCCCTCTTCAAAGTGGTAAATTGCAGTGGTCCGGATCACCGAAAACATTTTGTGGTAGCGGTGTATGTCCGCGACAAATTGCAGGGTCGTGGCAGTGGCTGGAGTAAAAAAGAGGCGGAGCAGGACGCGGCGCGGAAAGCGCTTCTGATTCTGGAAAAGCCGGAATCCTGAAGATGAGCAACTCCCTTTATACGATGGCGTATACGGGGGCTGACCTCGTTCAGGAATTCCATAACCAATAGGAAGGAAACACATTATTATGTTCCTTGACATGTTCCTGAAGGTGGCGGGAGCCGCATCAATTGCCGCGCTGCTCTTCGTCGTATATCTTGCGCGGCAGGTGCTCTCAAAGCCGCAGGGCACCGAACGGATGGCCTTCCTGTCCACCCAGATCCAGAAAGGCGCGGCCGCTTTTCTGAAGCGGGAATACACCTGGGTCAGCGGGTTTGTTCTGGTAATAATGCTGTTCTTTGTCGTCCTCGGCATGGTAAAGCCTGACCTTGCGCTGAACTGGAAAACAGCTGTTTCTTTCCTTGCCGGATCTGTGGCGAGCGCCTGCGCCGGTGTGGTCGGCATGTGGATTGCCACCCGCGCCAATGCACGCACAGCAGCAGCCGCCGAGCACTCCGGAGTGAAAGGGGCCCTGGACATCGCCATCAGCGGCGGTGCTGTTATGGGCATGGCGGTCGTCGGCATTTCCCTGCTCGGTCTGGTCATTATCTACAAAATTTTTGACGGCAATCCGACTATTGTAAACGGTTATGCCATGGGCGCCTCTCTGGTTGCTCTTTTCGGCCGTTCCGGCGGCGGCATCTTCACCAAAGGCGCCGACATGGGCGCTGACCTGGTGGGTAAAGTGGAAGCGGGTATTCCTGAAGACGATCCGCGCAACCCCGCAGTGATCGCCGACAACGTGGGCGACAACGTGGGCGACGTTGCCGGTCTTGGAGCCGATCTGCTTGAATCCTATGTGGAAGCCATCATTGCGCCGCTGGCTGTGGCGAGCATCATGTTTGCCGCCAATCCGGGCACAACCGAGTTTGTAAGATCCTTCCCCTTCTTTGTCGCCGCCATCGGTATTTTTGCCTCCATCATCGGCGTGATGTATGTGAAGCTTTTTGCCAAGAACAATCCCCAGAGTGCGCTCATGAACGGCACCTATATCAGTGCCGTCCTTGCCATTATCGGCGTATTCGCCTATACCTGGCTTCGTGGAGAAGGCTTTACGCTTGAAGGCGTTGCTTACGGTAAATTCGGACCCGCCATTGCGTGCGTCGTCGGTATCATTGCCGGCATGGTCGTTGGTTTCGTGAGCGAATATTTTACATCCGGCAGCTACCGTCCTGTGCAGAAACTGGCTGAAGGCTGCCAGACGGGTCCCGCCATTGCCGTTACCAACGGCACTGCAGTCGGCATGCAGAGTACGGCCCTGCCCGTGCTTGTTCTTGCCATTGCGGTCATGGTCGCCGCCCATTACGCCGGCGTCTACGGCGTTGCCATTGCTGCGCTTGGCATGCTTGCCACGACCGGTATGGTCGTCGCTGTTGATGCTTACGGTCCTATCGCTGACAATGCGGGCGGTATTGCGGAAATGGCGCACATGGATCCCAAGGTTCGCCATATCACCGATAACCTGGACGCTGTGGGCAACACCACCGCCGCCATCGGCAAAGGCTTTGCCATCGGCTCTGCCGCCTTCGCCGCTATCGGCCTTTTGAGCGCTTTCATGCTTTCCGCCAAAGTGACGGAAGTCAGTATCGCCGACCCGCACATCCTTGCCGGGCTGCTGATCGGCGCCATGATGCCTTTCTTCTTCTCCTCCCTTCTTTTCGGCGCTGTCGGCCGCTGTGCGGACACGATGATTCAGGAAGTGCGCCGTCAGTTCCGTGAAATTCCCGGACTGCGCGAAGGTCTGGAAGGCGTCCATCCCGACAGCACCACCTGCGTCAGCATTGCGACACAGGGCGCCATCAAGGGAATGCTTCTTCCCGGCGGTCTTGCCATTGTCTTCCCGCTGATTATCGGTCTGTCCCCGCTTGGCTCTGCCGGTCTTGCGGGTATGCTTGTCGGTGCTATTGCCACCGGCGTCATGCTCGGCATTCAGACAGCCAACTCGGGCGGTGCCATGGACAACGCCAAGAAGTACATTGAAGAAGGCAACTTCGGCGGCAAGGGGTCTGAAGCCCATAAGGCTGCTGTGGTAGGCGATACGGTCGGCGATCCGCTGAAAGACACGGTCGGCCCCTCCATTAACATTCTGATCAAGCTTATGTGCGTTATTGCTCTGGTGCTTGCGCCGCTCTTTGCGGGCTGAGCCTCATCCATTTACCGGTAGATTTCTGTCACGCCGCTCTTAACTGGGCGGCGTGATTTTTTATATCCCCGAAACCGGTTCTATCTGCCTGCAGGAAGGAAGAGATATACTGCCGGATGCATGGTATAGAAGCGATATCCTTCTTCGGTCTGCACCACAATCGGACTGGATTTATCATCGCGGATCAGCGGATTACCGGAGTATTTTTCCCAGTGGATGAGATCACGGGAAGCGGCAATAGCTGAACACCATTCTCTCGGTTTCCCTCCGGGATACAGACCGTGGAAATAGGCGTAATAACAGTCCCCGTGCCGGATCACCTGATCCATGGCGATCATGTCAAGATCGTAGGCGAGAGGTCCCCGGTTCATCACCGGTTCATCCTGCACATGAATCCAGGTTTTCAAGTCTTCTGACCGGGCAAGCCACACGGCGATATCGTCCCGTTCGTAAAAGAGGTACCAGACGCCCTTTTCATGCCAGATGACAGGCGTGCCGAAAGGGCCGGGCTCTATTGCTTCACCACTGGTTTTCAGAATGGTCAGCGCGCCATGATCCTCCCAGTGAATACGGTCGTCCGAGGTCAGCAGATGGGTGAGATCGCCCGCCCCTTCCGCAAACATATACCAGCGGTTCCCCACTTTTACAACACTCATATCTTCCACCCAGCCTTCCCGATGAACCGGGTTATCCGGGTGGCGCTCCCAGTGCATGCCATCCTGCGAATACGCATATCCCAGAAGCCGCGGTTCATCTGGACCGCTGCGGTAGCCCGTATACCATAAGTGATACACACCATCTTCATACAAAATCCAGCCCCGTTCCCGGATATTTTCGTCCCAGTCACCGGGCTTGCCCGCCTGAAATACGGGATTGTCTTTGCAGGGCTGAAATGCAACCAGTTCGGCAGGAAAAGGAAGGGGTTGCTGTACGTGCTCTTCTGAAAAAACCGTAACACAGAGAGACAGGACAAAAGCGGACAGAACCAGAGCATGAATGGTATGGCGCGAATACATATCGGAGGTACTCCTTTTTTTACAGGTTCACGGGAATCTACCATACCACGAAAAGAGCCTGCCGCGCATTTTTCTCCGGTGGCAGCGCAAGCACTGGATTCTCTCGCGTAAAAGGCTTTTTCGTGCCATCGGGCATCATGCTATACTTGTGGGGTCGGAATATTGATCTTTTTTAAGTCGTCAGCATCAAGGGTAACCGCCATGCGCAATGCCTATACTATGAAATTGAAGCCGGGCAATGAAGAAGAATATAAACGGCGTCATGATGCGATCTGGCCTGAGCTTGCCGAAGCGCTGAAGGAAGCGGGCATCTCCCATTATTCCATTTACCTTGATCACGCAACGGGAACCCTTTTCGCGTTTCAGCATCTCACGGAAGATAATACGGCAGCCACCCTCCCGTCGCTTCCGATTGTAAAACGCTGGTGGGCATATATGGCGGACCTTATGGAAACGAATCAGGACAACTCGCCTGTTGAGTTGCCGCTTGAAGAAGTTTTTTATCTTGAGTGACTCAATTCTGTCAAGTGAATTTACAGCATGCGTACGACCACACGACTGACTTTGCCGTCGTTGGCAGAGGAAAAATTCTTTCTGGGTCTGGATCCGTCCATTTCAGCCCGGCTGGACACCTTCGCCTGGCATCGGCGCTATGATCCGAGGCAGATCATCTATTTCCCTGATGATCGCTGTGACTATGTGTACTGGGTTCGCTCGGGCAGGGTCAAAATCACCCATGTAACTGAAAGGCACCGGGAACTCACCTACCGGCATCTTTTTAAGGGCGATCTATTCGGCGAAGAAGGGCTTGCGGATCGATCTCAGCGGAAAGATTATGCCGAAGCGCTAACCGACACAGTGTTAACGCTGGTTCGCTATGATGACTTCTTTCAAGTGGTGCAGGAAGAAGGCACTTTGAGCCTGGCTCTTGCCAGGCACTGCTGTCGCCGCGCTCTGGACGTGGAAAAAAGCCTCAGCGATCTGCTCTTTATGGAGGTACGCCAGCGCATCGCCTGCCGCCTGCTGGAGTTGTCCGGACAGGAGGCGGAGCGGGAAGACAACGGTCCTCTGCGTCTTACGCATCAGGAACTGGCAAATCTTGTGGGAGCCACCCGTGAAACCGTCACGGTCACGCTGCGTGCTCTGCAGGAGGAAGGTATCGTAACGCTGGGAAACCGGCATCTGTATCTGGTGGATCCGGAGCGCCTGGCACAGGTGGCGCAGCCGCTCTGATCATCGACGCGGGAAGTCCTCAGATTCCGATCGTTCACGCCGGAGATAGGTCAGAGCTTCTTTCACTTTTTCCGGGTAGAGACCGGCGCAATTGTTCTCTTCGCCCGGATCCTCTTCCACACGGTACAGCTCGAGCTTCTCTCCTTTACCCGGCTTCACCGCCTTCCATTCACCGAAACGGACTGCCTGCCTGCATCCGCCTTCGTGAAATTCCCAATAGAAAACCTCGTGAGTTTCCTGATGCCCTTTTCCGGTAAGAAGAGGAAGAAGGGAAATACCGTCTCCGGACGGCGCCTCCACACCGGCAAGGCTTGATGCGGTGACGGGGAAATCCCAGAACGCCCAGCAATGATCGCTCACCTGTCCGGGCGAAATCACACCGGGCCACCAGGCAATGGCGGGCACCCGGATGCCGCCTTCATACATATCCCGCTTAAAGCCCCGGAAAGGACCGCTGTCTTCAAAAAATGCGGGATCGGCACCGCCCTCTTTATGCGGCCCGTTATCACTGGCAAAAAAGACCAGCGTGTTTTCAGCCAGTCCCCTTTCACGGAGTAAATCCAGAACCCTGCCCACGTCCCGGTCGAGGCGACTGATCATAGCGGCATGGGAACGCTGGGCCGGCGGCCAGTCTTCTCCGGCATAGGATCCTTCGTCAGGCACTTCCATGCCGTGCTCACGTACCCGTGTCGCCTCGTTATTGGCATGGGGCAGGGTATAGGCAAGATACAGGAAAAAAGGCTTTTCCCCGTTCTGCCTGCCGAGGAAAGAAAGCGCCTCCTTTGTAAACAGATCATGGCTGTAGGTTGTCCGCTCTTTGGAAACCCGGGGCATTTCCAGTACATTGCCGGGCAGGGGCTCTTTCTCTTCATTGCGCCAGAGCCATTCAGGGTAGTAATTATGCGCTTCCCCCTGATCGGTATAGCCGAAAAATTCATCGAAGCCCTTATTTCGCGGCGCACCGGAAGAGCCGATTTCGCCCAACCCCCATTTGCCGATCAGAGCAGTACGGTATCCGGCTTTTTGAAGCGTTTCCGCCACGGTCACATCGTCGGGAAGCAACGCCAGCGCATCACGCCGGACCAATGAATGATTGCCCCGGATCCGGCAGTGTCCGGTGTGCAGCCCTGTCATCAGCGCGCAGCGTGACGGCGCACAGACTGTACTGCCCGCATAGGCGCGGGTGAAACGTATGCCTTCCGCCGCCATGCGGTCGATACAAGGCGTCTTGATCTTCTTCTGACCGTAGCAGCCGAGTCCGCCGTAGCCGAGATCATCGGCAAGGATGAACACAATGTTCGGGCGTTTTGCTTTCTGCTCTGCCGCCAGATATGAGGGAAGCAGTGCCACCGTTGTACCGGCCGCCATGGCGCAAAGCATTTCACGACGACTTACCTTTTTCATCCTTGCCCTCCCTTATGGCTGCATTTTTTTCAACTGCAATTCAAAGACCGAGCCGAATGCGCTGCGATCCCGGGCTTCCATCTGCAAACGGATCGTCCCGCTCGCTTTCAACTGATCCCGTATTGCATCCGTGAGGGACAGCTCCATAGTCAGACTTTGAAAACGACCCACGTCCTGTGTGATAGGAACACGGAACGACAGGGCACCGCTCACAGTAAGATAAACGTCACCCGCCTGGTTCCGATTTTCATCCGGTGGAACCAGCGCAGCTTCACCAAGATTCGTCAGAGAGATCTGCAGATTCAGCTCTTCCGTCTGCGGAAGAAAAACACTCGCTCTATTTTTCAACGGTATCCATCCGCCCTGTTCATCTTTCCGGGCGACCTGATCAAAGACACTGTCCATATACTTGGGCGGATTGTTTCCATTGAGCGGCGTATTGCCCACAGCCAATGCGGGACAGGTCCGCGTATCGGTTCCGGTGCCTGAGGTGCGAAGACCGGGCACTTTGCCGGCTTCGATATTTGCCCAGAAGTCTTTTTTCAATTCACTGTAGATACCGGTAAGCCCGTTGTTATGTTTATCCCTGTCAAAAAGCAGCCACTCATCTACAGGAGGCAAAGTCTCCATCTGGCTGATCAGGGGCGCATATTTTCGGATTACTTTGGTTGACGGTCTGTCGGTTCCATCAGGATTAATGATGCCGTAGTCGCTCTTCTCGTCAAATCGGTATCCGCCGGGATACCACCACCAGAAAATGCCGTCCACCCGGCTCATAAGAAGCATCCGGTAGAAATCGTCGAAATACTGTGCCTGAAACTGGAGCATGTCCTCGCCCTGCTTCATAGAACTCATGTCCCAGACATGCACGCCTGCCTCAGCCCATAATACAGGCAGCGCCGGATTTGCCCAACGCGCATAGGCGGAAGTAAAGGCGCCGGGCTTCACTTTTTCCCAGTCGCCTATCCTGCCGTATGCCTCCGGCTCGAAAATATCCACCGCCCCGCCCAGATAGGCGAAGTCATAGAGGAGCGCATCTGTCTGCCAATCCGTTGGATCTCCCGCCATACTCATGCGGAAACTGACGGGATGATTGGGATCAATGTTGTGAACCAGTGTTCGTGCCTGATTGTATTTTTCAAAAAGAAGGGTATCGAGGAAGCGTCGGTATGCCGCCATACGCGGCGCGCCCTGCCCTGCTCTGCCAACCATTTCGGGGGTAATATTCAGAGGGGCGCCGTTTTCGTCCCGGAGAAAAGGCTCGCCCCAGTCTTTTTCGGCATTCTCAATGCTTCCGTACCGTTCAACGACCCACGCTTCCCAGTCCTTATTGAAAGGTTCGCGCTCGTGAGGTCTGAACTGGGGCTCCCAGGCAAGATCATAAGCGAAGACGGTATCATTTTCACTCAGGCGGTGCACTTCAATGAGCTCTTTGATGAGATCCCACTTGAAGTCCATGGGTGTTCCCGGGCGCAGCGACAGATTGGCTTTCATGCCCAGATCGTCCATGCGCCGAAGAAGATCAAGGAGGTTATGTCCCTTCAAAGATTCATGGTAAATAAAAATGCTCAGCGCATTGCAGCCCATGGCGACGCAGCGTTCAAGGTCCCGCTGGATAACACGGGGGTGATAGGCATCGGCACCAAGCCACTTCTCAAAATAGGTTCTATCCTCCACGCCGATGCCCGAAGAAGGCATATAGTTGACCCCGTGGGGAATCCAGCGCTTCCCATTCAGATCAAAGCGCCCTTTCCCGGCAGCAACAAAACTCGGCGAAGCAGACGGGCGCCAGAGGTGGAGCATGTGATGCGCTTCGTCCAGTACTTCACCTTTCTGAAGCAGCCGTACACTGATCTCAACAGGCATGTCTCTTCCCTCCAAAGTCATGAGAGAAGACTCGACTGCCATTTCCTTTCCGGCAGGGATCACTGTTTGCATGTTGCGTTTTTCGGTGTGAAAGCCGTTTTTATCTTTTATCGCAAATTCCAGTTGAACGGCTTCGTCTCCGCCACTTCGGTTCGCTACAGTAGCGCCCACCTGTACCGTCTGATCCTCAAAGGCTGTGTAACAGTCGGCGCCGCCGTCAAGCAGAAAAAGCGGCATGCGCATCCGCTGAATCACAGAACGAAGCAGTTCTTTCCCGGCGGAAGAAACGTACCAGCCCGGGTCATCAATGGCAAAGGATGCCCGGCATGCTCCGGCACATAAAGTGCTGTCCTGAAAGAACATGACGGCAGGATAGCCGCGCACCGTGCCATCGGAGCCTCTGGCTTCCAACAGGGGAAGCCAGCGCCAGTGCCGCCCTTTGTCAAAACCGCCTGCCTCGGGTCGCGGATGCATGCTCATCATGGCACGGGGCATAGGCGCCGGGGCACCGGCAGGCAAGAGTCCGTCCTCGGCGGTCACGAGCGCTGTCACATCACTCATGGGATAAAATTTGTAGGACGGCGCCAGAATCTCAAAAGCAGGCACGGGAATCTCCTTGCGTGCAGCTCTGTACCTCTCGTCGAGCGGGGCGGAGCCTACGTCAGCAACGGCAAAACTGTGCTGTCCGTGGAGATGCCCCGTATGGGAATAGGCAAGGGTAAAAGCGATCATCTCCACATTGGCAGGATTGAGGCGGGTATCCTTCCGGGCATACACACTCTCCCAGAACTCAAATTCTTCCGGCAGGAGCACGTACTGCTCCCATTGCGGGGAGAGAGACACTGTTGCCATCCACCGTGATCCGTCCCGTTCCCGCAGTTCCACGGCAAGCCGGGTTGTCCGGGGACCGCCTTTTGCAGTAAAGACGGTCATGACATGTCCCGGCGGATAAGGCGATGTTTCGAAAGAACGGCAGGCGGAGTCCCAGCCTTCCATATCGGGCATATCGACAAGCAACGCTTTTTTACCTTCGCCCAGCTCATCGGCGACAACAAGAGAAAAGCGTGTATCGGTCTCCATGCGGTAGGCACTGCGGTGCCAGGATGCGAGCGATTCCGCACGGAAATCAAGAAAACAGTGAGACGGTGCCGTACCTGCCATACGCCGCCGGTATGCTTCCAGGCTGAGCCACTCATCCCCAAAACGGGTAAGCCGCTCCTGCCACAGAGGCGCATTGAGGGCAAGCAAATTGCCGCCCTGATTCAGGTACGCCGTTACTGGGGGGATTGCCGCCATGGGCAGGCGTGCCGCATCGGCAAGCACGAGCAGGGTATTGTGTGCCGCCGTCAATTCCGCAGTGCTGCAAAGAGCCTCCGCATTCACAGGCATGATCGCATAGCCTTCCAGCGTCAGCAGTTCTTTCAGGCAGCGCACGGTGCGCTCATCGGCGGGAAAGGCAGGATCTTCAAAAAAAAGCGCTGTGCCTCCGCCTTCAGCGGCGGCTGCTGTTCCGGTGTGTACCGTGAGCAGGCAAAGCAGCGTAACAGCGAAAAGGATGCGGATTTTCATGGTTCTTCTCCGGGGCCGTTCTGTTCTCCGTCCGATTCCGCAAAACGCTTTTTCAGCTGTGCAAAAGGATTGTGGGTCAGTGAATCATCTTTTGTCAGTGCAAAATCGCCGGCATCAGCAATCCCCCGCTGCTCCAGCGTGCCATGTTCATCGTCGTGACAGTAAAGACAGAGCATCGCCCAATTACTTCCGTCCGGCGGATTATTGAAGTGATTTCCGTCTTTATGGTGTACGGTAAGTTCACGCAGGTTTCTGCCGGAGAATTCTCTTCCGCAGCGCTGGCACATATGGGGAAACAGTTTAAGCGCCTGTGCCCGATACCCGGCATCCCGTTCACGCTGATCCCTCTTTAACTGATCGAAGAATTGTTTTTTTCTGTTTTTATCTACCATGAATCCGCATTTTCCTTTCGTTCAATTGCCGCAGGAAGCCGCGCCGGCAGTATAGGCTTCAAAAAGAGCGGGGATGCCCGCTTCCTCCGCAGTGCCTGCATGCAGGATGACCCGGTAGCGCAGGAGCAGTTCTTCCCCTTCCTGCAGCCGGATCCCGTCATCGGATGGGGGCCAGTACAGGGGCGTCGGCGAGAAAAAGCCGTAATCCCGGGTAAACCAAGGTGCCGGATAGCATGGATTTTCCGGATGCTGAAAAATGGCGAGCCCTTCCGTGTTTCCCTGACGGCTTCCGCTGTAATCGCACCAGGGTGATACAATGCCGAAAGTTCCTGCTTCGTTGGTATCGCCCGCCGCATTCATCAGCACACCGCCTTTTTCCGCACTCAGTTCGGGCACCATCCGGGCGGCAAACAGGCTGTGATTGGTTTTTTCGATATGCAGCGCTGTCAGAGGCACGAGGCGGATCTGAAAATCAATGACGTGCACCGAATCAGAAGGGGCGCTGACGGTGATCTGCCGATAATCGCGAAGCACAGGCGCCTTACCGGGCTGCCGCCATTCGCAGGTATCGGTAAAGACAACCTCTTCCCCTTCCGCCTTTTCCACCTTCATCTCCAAGGATACAATTTGTCCTGCGCGAAGGCTGTCCTGCCAGTAATTTCCGCCATTTACCCTGTCGCAGCCGAAAAATAGCGAGCGGTGATGCGGAAAAGGCTCTGAAGTTTCCGTGGTCAGACTGGCATGGGATACCGGTCCGTTGACCGGAAAGAAATAAGGATACTTCTGTTTTTTGTTTACTTTATAGGAAGTAACCAGCTGTTCCTGTGCCAACACGTCAATTTGTTCTTTTTGCAGCACGGCACGCAGCGATGCGGCACCGGCACAGACCGGTAGCAGCATCAGCGCTGCCATGAGTCCTGAAAAATATTTTACTGTCATTTTTGTACTCCCTGTTGCTTCTGTGATGGTACGGCTTTTGAGTCGGAGAGTTCAATACCCATAGCAAATCTTCCTGCAGCGCTGCAGGAAAAATCCTGGAGATCGCCATGAGCCTTTATCCTTATGGACTGCAGTTGTATTCCATTCGGGATCACTGCCAGAAAGACCTGATGAAAGCACTGAAACCACTTCGCAAAGCAGGATATAAATGGGTGGAGCTGGCAGGTCTTTACGGGAAATCTGCCGCCGAATTCAAGACTTTTCTGGATCAGGCAGCGCTCAAAGCAGTCAGTATGCATGTGGGTATTGAAGAGCTGTCGGCGCAGCCTGAAATGGTCATGCTTCAGGCGAAAACACTGCGTGCACCTTATATTGTCGTGCCCTGGCTGGGCGAAGAGCAATGCCCCGATCGTGCAAGTTGGATCGATGCTGCCCGGCTGCTTGATGAGCTGGGTGCGGCATTTCGGAAGGAGGGGTATCTCTTGTGCTACCATAATCATGCGCATGAATTTACACGCTACGGCACAGACCGCATTCTGGATCTGATTCTGAAAACGGCGGATCCTCAACATCTCCAGCTGGAACTGGATTTGGGCTGGGCTGGTGTGGCAGGAATCAGCTTTGAAGATTTGCTGGACAAGTATCAGGGACGCATTCCGCTGGTACATGTGAAAGACTACCAGCCCGATCGTGACGGCGGGCCCGCCACTTTCACGGAACTTGGAAAAGGTATTATTCCCTGGCGCCATTTTCTGCCTGATCTGAAAAATGCGGGCGTTCGCTTTTATATTGTGGAGCAGGACGAGAGCCAGGGCGATTCGCTGGAAGCAGCGCTTCGCAATGGACATTATATGAACAGAATTACCGGTCAGGAAAGGTATTTATGACAGCGCTGGTTCGCACCCTGAAAAGGCTTCGCTTCGTTCTGACAGCGGCTGTACTTATGTTCCTTCCGCTGATTGAAAGCGGATGCACGCAGCAGGCGGTCATACGTGGTGCGATCTACGATGCGGCTGGTGAAACGCTGCCCGGCGTTTCGGTGCATCTGGAAGGGCAGGATAAAGAAGTGCTCTCCAACGCCAACGGAAGCTATTCAATCCGGACTGTGCGAGGTGCCACATCTCTGCATTTTTATAAAACAGGGTACACCTCCGCCCGGGTCGCCGTAGATAGTCTTGCCTTCGGAAGCAATGAAATGCCGGATGTGGTGCTTATGCCTCTTCCAGCGGAGGAAGGTGTTTTTTACAGGCAGGCGCTTCGCTATGAAGCACTGGAACATCCCCGAATCAACCGATATACCATCGGCAAAGGGGAACCCATCTTCGGCACACCTGTGCAGCCGACGCTGATCCTGCCCTGGGAAGATCCGGAAAAAGCGCCAGAGGAGGAGAAACTCCGTTTTCTCGCCTATAAAGTCCAGCCGTACAATGCCCTGCTGCACAAACTCCGCTTTTTAACTCTTAAAGAGGAAAAGAAAAAGGAGCAGGAGCAGAAACCGGCAAAAGAAGCAGAGGCCGGGGAAAAAATCCTGATCGCCGACACGGCATTACCGCTCATTGCCCGAATTCTGGACGACAGCGACGGGCAATTGGTTGAACTCTATCCGGGCTATCCGCTCGAACCGGGTATATATGCCATCCACTGGGGCGCTCTGAGCGGGTACGACAGCCTGGACCCCCGGGCTTTTCTCTTTGCCATCGGCGAGAAGGAAGAAGCGGAAGGGGAACAGTCGAAAGAAGGCGAACTGAAGGAAAGCGTGCCAAACTAAATGCGTGGCAGTCTGTGACACTTATTTGTGAGAAGCAGAGTCAATATTCTAAAATAGTAACGTAGTGGTGTAGCATCTTTTGAGAAACGGCAAGGTGAGTGTTATCGCTGACCTTATCATTCCATTTCGGATACAGGAGTTAAGTCACATGGCTGCAATCCTTCAATTCCAGCAGAGACCCGGTCTGTTAAGTGCCTATAAAAATATTTTTATGCCCGGCAGGGCAGCCTATCAGGGTATTGAGGCACTGCCAAAACTGGAAGCTCAATGGAACAAGGCAGTGGATCCGGCAGCGCGCATTCAGCAATATCGGGATGTCTGCGGATTTGAAAATGACGGCACATTCCCCATTCTGTACCCGCATGTGCTCACCTCTGCCATGCATATTCATCTTCTGGCCGACAAACGTTTTCCGGCAAAGGCCTTCGGTGCCGTCCACGCCCGCAGCCACATGCTGCAGCGCCGTGCCATCAGTGAAACAGAACCGGTGGATTTGAAATGCTTTTTCAGCGATGCGCGTATTCTAAAGGCCGGACTGGAAGTGGACGTGACCACGCTGGTCTCTTCCGGCGGAAGCGTAATATGGGAGAGTGTGAACTCCTATCTTTTCCGCGGAAAAAAATTCGGAGAAATCGGCGATGCCCATCCGTGGTCGGCTTTCAGCGAACTGGGCGAAGAAGCCTTCACCGCTTCCTGGCATGTCCCTAAGAAAATGGGACGTACGTACGCCCGGATTACAGGTGATTTCAATCCCATCCACATTTCCCGCATCATGGCAAAACTCTTCGGATTCAAGCGGGATATCATTCACGGTATGTGGAGTCTGGCGCGCTGTCTCACAGCCCTGCCCGGCCCCGCAATCGAAGGGCCGCAGAGGCTTGATGTTGCCTTTAAAGGCCCCGTTTTCATGGACAGCAGCTGCACATTAAAAGGGACGGATCAGGACGGCGCAAGACGCTTCGACCTCTTCTGCGGCAAAAACCCCCGGCCCACCATTGTGGCACAGCTCGCACCGTGCTCCGAAACGGATACACTCCTCACACAGAAGAGCTGAACCGGAGACATAGCAATTCTCCCCCTGGGAACGCCAATCTCCGCATTGGCACACAAGCGGGTCAGAACGAAGACAGGCACACGGCTCTGAGTCGGAGTAATGTCTCGGGACATACACACAACATCACAGACCACACACGCTCCTGTCATTTCTCCCTTCCGCCGGTACGTCCCCCTCAGGCGTCATTGCTGCTTTCTCCCGTCATACCTGCCTCCCCCCGGCGTCATTCCTGCGCAGGCAGGAATCTTAACGCGAAGTGTACTGAATCAGGGACGTACCGTTGTTAACAACTACGCGGGAAAGTTTTTTAAAGTAAGGATTATTTTGTGTTTGTATGTCTTGAAGCCTTTGGTGTGGATCAGGGCGATGTGTAAGTCAAGGCGTCCATACCCTGATTAAGATTCCTGCCTTCGCAGGAATGACGAGGGGGAGGCAGGAATGACGAGGGGGAGGCAGGGATGACGGAGGGAGGCAGGGATGACGGAGGGAGGCAGGGATGACGGAGGGAGGCAGGAATGACGAGGTGTGCGGGGACAGCGGAGAGTGCGGTGACGACGGTGCGTACAGGAATAGCGCCGGAGACATAGCAATTCTCCCCCTGGGAACGCCAATCTCCGCATTGGCACACAAGCAGGTCATGACGAAGACAGGCACACGGCTCTGAGTCGGAGTAATGTCTCGGGACATACACACAACATCACAGACCACACACGCTCCTGTCATTTCTCCCTTCCGCCGGTACGTCCCCCTCAGGCGTCATTGCTGCTTTCTCCCGTCATACCTGCCTCCCCCCGGCGTCATTCCTGCGCAGGCAGGAATCTTAACGCGAAGTGTACTGAATCAGGGACGT